>TARA_R110002096_G_scaffold158592_2_pt1 | contig 29274 bp, 27 predicted proteins | sample TARA_R110002096 | Tara Oceans TARA_R110002096 (sample SAMEA4397295) | marine metagenome | biome: Polar Biome; feature: [DCM] deep chlorophyll maximum layer (ENVO:01000326); material: water (ENVO:00002006), including particulate matter (ENVO:01000060) such as... | depth 35 m
CGATGGTATTTCACAAAGCGGCATTGATGCGTTAGAAAAAGGTGGATACGAAGTAATTACAACCACAGTAGCACAAGAGCAATTAATAAATTACATCAATGAAAAAGATATTGCAGTTTTATTAGTAAGAAGTGCAACAACTGTTCGTAAAGGTTTAATTGATGCTTGTCCAAGTTTAAAAATTATTGGTCGTGGTGGTGTTGGTATGGATAATATCGATGTGGAATACGCTCGTGAAAAAGGACTTAGTGTCATTAACACACCAGCATCTTCATCGCATTCTGTTGCAGAATTAGTTTTTGGGCATTTTTACGGATTAGCACGTTTTTTACATAACTCAAATAGAGATATGCCACTTGAAGGCGATAGCAACTTTAAAGGTTTAAAGAAAGCTTATGCTAAAGGAACCGAATTAAAAGGAAAAACTTTAGGGGTTTTAGGCTTTGGTCGTATTGGTCAAGCTACAGCTAAAGTGGCACTAGGCGTTGGTATGAAAGTAGTAGCTTTCGATCCTTTTTTAGAAAAAGCGAATTTAGAATTAAATTTCTATGATGGTCAAAAAGTAAACTTTGATATAAAAACCATTTCAAAAGAAGACGTTTTAAAACAAGCCGATTTTTTAACACTTCACGTTCCTGCTCAAAAAGATTATGTTATAGACGAAGCAGAATTTAAAATGATGAAAGATGGTGTTATAATAGTAAATGCAGCGCGTGGTGGTGTACTTAATGAAATCGCACTTGTAAAAGCTATTGAAAACGGTAAAGTGGCAAGAGCAGCTTTAGATGTTTTTGAAAAAGAACCAAAACCAGAAATGCAGTTACTAATGAATTCTGCATTATCATTGACGCCACATACTGGTGCAGCAACCAATGAAGCTCAAGATAGAATTGGTACGGAGTTAGCTGAACAAATAATAAGTATTCTTGGATAAAGAATATTTTTAAAATAAAATGTGACCGAAATAGTTTATTTGAGTCCTAACTACAACACGTTAGGGCTTTTTTTGTACATTGACCTTTCAATTTTATTAATCTTTTAAATTAAAAATAAAAATTATGTCTGGAATTTTAGATTTATTAAACAGTGACCTCGGAAAAACAATTGTTAGTGGTGTTGCGGGTCAAACCAAACAACCTCAAAACAAAACACAAGATGTTTTAACTATGGCATTACCCGTTTTAATGGCAGCTATGAAGCGTAATGCAGCAACACCTCAAGGTGCTGAAGGATTAATGGGTGCATTAAGTAGCAAACATGATGGTAGTATTCTTGATAACCTAGGCGGTTTATTTGGTGGTGGTGTTGATGATAATGTTATGAGTGATGGTGAAAAAATTCTAGGACATGTTTTAGGAAATAAACAACAAAACGTTACTAATACTTTAGGTGCAAAATCGGGAATGGACGCAGGTTCTGTTGCACAAATATTAAAAGTAGCAGCTCCAATATTAATGGGTGTTTTAGGTAATCAAGCAAAAAAACAAAACGTTAGTAGCCCAAGTGGAATAGAAGGTTTATTAGGTGGTTTACTTGGTGGAAGTTCTGCTAAAAATGAACAAAGCTTTTTAGAATCTATTCTAGATGCTGATGGTGATGGCAGTGTTATTGACGATGTTGCAGGTATGGTATTAGGCGGAAGCAAGAAAAAAGGTGGTCTTGGAGGATTACTTGGTGGATTGTTTGGCGGAAAATAAAAACACACCTAAATAACGGTTTAAAATGAGTCAGCTTTTTGTTGACTCTTTTTTATTAAAAACATTTAAATTCAGTCCCTTAAGGAATGATTTTTGTATATTTAAAACAAAAACGCATTGTTTACTCAATGAAAAGAACCATGCACTCATTCTTACTTTTTTCTGAGATAGGTATGGCATAGTTTTGACCTGTAAACAAATAGAAAAATGAAAAATATCTTATACACCTTAGTTGTTTTCGGATTTATTGTTGGCTGTAATACAACCAAACCTATAGCTTCAAAAAAAGTAAAATCTGAAAAAGAACTTGCCCAAATTAATAATGACACGGTTACTATTGAAAATGATGAACTGGAATATGAAATCATTATTATAGAGCCTGGATTTAATTTTTGGTTAGCAAGCAGGGCGCAACCAGAAGGTTTTTATTCGCAGCAATTTTTAGAAAACAGAAACTACATATATGTTATCGAATGGAACCAACGTGTGCTGCAACCACAACTGTTTAATCCTAACTTATACGAACTACAAATTGATTATCAATCAAACATAGATTATGGGTACGAGGTAAACTATAAACTTTACAACTACTTTATTTATTTTCAACTTACCTACAACCAAAGATTAGGACCGTTTGTTCCTAGAATTTAAAAGCTTTTTGCTTATTTTTGCAAGCAAACTATTTGTGTGAAAAAATTTAAAGAAAACTGGGAGATAAATAGTAATTGGCAACTTATTTTTCCTTTTTTAGGATTAATTGGTTTAGGCTATTCGTCTTATAAACTTTCATATGCATTCCTGAAAAGTTTTGGTGAAGTATTTATAGTATTACTGAGTGTCATAATTTTTTTCGCTTTACTAAAATTAACTCTTTTAATTTTTAATAAGTTAGAAAAGAAATGGCAAGTAAATCAACGGTGGGAAATGATTAACATATTTCTAGTGTTTGCCATCACTGGTTCGGCTTCCGTATTTATTAGCAGACCCTTAATAAAATTAGCTGGTATTAATAAAGAAAATTTATCAACCTGGGTTTATTGGGTATTGTATATTATTATAGGGTTTGTTTTTTATCAAATTTTTCTTGTTTTAATAGGCTGGATTTTTGGTCAACATAAATTCTTTTGGGATTTTGAAAAAAAGATGCTTCGTAGAATTGGTTTTAAACGCTTTCTTGATTAATGCTAAAATTTAAAGAACATATCATCTTTAAAACTGTTACATTAGCTCTAGTCGTATCATTGTTAATCCCTTCTATTGTTAAATTTTCCCATATTTTTTCACATCACGAACACAAGGTTTGTGTGGGTGAAACATCAACCCATATTCATGAAGTAGATTTAGATTGTGAGTTCCATAAGTTCCAGCTCAACAAAAATTTTGCGTTTACAGATTCATATTTAGAGTTATTTTCAGAGGAAAAAGACCCTTTGCAAATAGTTTCGCAATACAACTTCCTTAGTAAATACCAACGCTTACACTTTTCACTTCGGGGACCTCCCGCATTAATTTAATAATATTCACATACGCCGATTTTTTTTTCGGCTTCAATCAATAATTATTAAATTAAATATTTACCTATGAAATCATTTATAAATGTATTGCTATTACTGGCAATTACGAATCTATACAGTCAAAACACAGTGCAAGGCCATGTCACAGACTCAAACACACAAGAGCGCTTGGCTTTAGTAAATATATACATACCACATCTGGAAAAAGGCACAACTACCAATGAAAATGGGAGTTTTATATTAGAAGATCTACCCGTTGGAAACTATAATATTCTGTTTTCAATGATTGGGTATAAAACCCAATCGTTCAACATCAGTATGCCATCAACAGATAACATCAAAATTAGCTTAACGCCGTCTGCAATAGAAATGGAAAGCATCATCATCTCAACCCCATTTCACAAATTGCAAAGTGATAACGTGATGAAAGTGGAACAAAAAAGCATTAAAGATTTAAGAACCAGTGGATCTGTAACCTTATCAGATGGCATTACAAATATTGCCGGTGTTGAAAGCGTAACTACAGGTTTAAGCATTGGAAAACCCGTTATTAGAGGGTTGAGCTCCAATCGTGTTTTGGTTTATACACAAGGCATTCGTTTGGAAAACCAACAATTTGGAGACGAGCATGGCTTGGGCATAAACGATGCCGGTATTGAAAGTGTGGAAGTTATAAAAGGCCCCGCTTCCCTGCTCTATGGCAGCGATGCGCTTGGTGGTGTGCTGTACTTAAATCCTGAACGCTTTGCAAGCAATAATACATCGGCTGGAGATATTAACGGCAATTATTACAGTAATACACAAGGTTATAGCACAAATGCAGGCTATAAATCTTCTGAAAATAATTTTAAATTTTTGTTTAGGGGAAGTATTGCTGAGCATTCAGATTATAAAACGCGAGATTATCGTGTAACCAATACACGGTTTAGAGAACAGGATTTTAAAGCGGGCATTGGCTATCAAAATAATGCCTTTAAAACCGAGTTTCGCTACAATATGAACAATTCTAAATTAGGAATTCCAGAAACTATTGGCGAGCAATCTACAAACAGAACGCCCTTGCCTCCTTTTCAGGATATTACCAATCATATATTCAGTACAAAATCTACGGTGTTTTTAAATAATTCCAAATTGGATATTAACTTAGGGTTTATTTATAATAACAGAAAAGAACTTGAAGAATATCGCAATGATGAAGACCAGGAAATGGGGGCGGCCCGCGAAGGTGATGAAATTTTGGAAACCGCACTACACATGAAACTTAAAACGGGCAATTATGATGTTAAATACAGTTTGCCAAAATTAGGCAAATTTGAGACCATTGTTGGTGTACAGGGGATGAACCAAACCAATTCCAATTATGGAGAAGAAGAATTAATTCCCGATGCCACTACCAACGATTTTGGGATTTTAGCAACATCACATATTCATTTTGAAAAAGCCGATGTACAACTTGGGGGGCGATATGACCTTAGAGATATTGATGTTTTGAATGGTATCAATAGATCATTTAACAGTTTTAATGGCGCTATTGGAGTTAAAACAGATTTAGCAACAAACATTACGGCAAGAGTAAATTTTGCCACCGGTTTTAGGGCGCCCAATCTATCCGAATTAACTTCAGATGGCACCCACGAAGGCACCAACCGTTACGAAATTGGGGATAAAGATTTAAAGAGCGAGCAAAATTTTCAAACCGATGTGTCTTTGGAATTTAAAAACGAACATGTAGAATTATTTGCCAACGGATTTTATAATAAAATAAACAATTATATTTTCATATCTCCCAACGGTGCCTTTGTTGATGAAAACCCTGTGTTTTTGTATTTACAGGACAATGCCAAATTATATGGTGGCGAATTCGGGTTTCATTTGCACCCACATCCTTTAGATTGGTTGCATTTTGAAAGTAGTTTTGAAATGGTTGCTGGCAAACAAGATAATAACGCCTATTTACCGCTCATTCCAGCCAATAGCTTAACAAATATAATTCGCATAGAATTTGAAAAACCATGGGTAAAACAAGGCTATGCATTTATTAAATTAAGAACTACGTTTGACCAAAACAACGTCAGTCCTTTTGAAACAAACACACCAGGCTATAATCTGTTAAGTGCCGGCTTAGGTGGCAGTTTTTCGTTCTTTAAAAAGGAACTAAGTATTACCATTTCAGGCACCAACTTAACCAATGCCACTTATATTAATCATTTATCACGTTTAAAACCTGATGGGATTTTCAATATGGGAAGAAATATTAATTTAGGATTTACTTATAATTTATAAAAACTAAAAGTCCCTTTTTAATACAAAAGGGACTTTTTATTTCTTTTTATCAGTAAAAACATAAGTGTAAAGCCACATTAGTGTAAATGTTGGTATCACATCCAAACCAGGAAGTGCTTCTTCAACAAATGTAATGACTCCTGCTATTTTACCAGGTTTACCTTTGTATAGTTTAGTCATTAACCAACCCGAAAGAGGTGCCCAAACAATATCGGAAAACTCACCTATTACAGGAATTATAAAAGACACATAACCTAATGCGTCAAATAAAATGCTTAAAGCTAAAACTTTGTATTTATTCATTTATTCTATTTTCATTGAATAAAACAAGAAACATACCAAAATCTATTTTCCAATAAGTTTCAGAAATTCGTTTCTAGTGTCACTTTTTTCAAACTGCCCTCTAAAACCCGAGGTTGTAGTTATCGAGTTTTGTTTTTGTACACCACGCATCATCATACACATATGGGATGCTTCAATTACCACCGCTACACCTTGTGGTTTTAGTGTGTCGTTAATACAATCTAAAATTTGCTCTGTTAAACGTTCTTGTACTTGCAAACGTCTCGCAAAAACATCAACAATTCTGGGTAATTTACTTAAACCAACAATTTGTCCGTTTGGTATGTAGGCAATGTGCGCTTTTCCGAAAAATGGTAAAATATGATGCTCACAAAGCGAATACAACTCGATATCTTTCACTATAACCATTTCGTTGTATGACTCTTTAAACATAGCGCCTTTAAGAATTTCAACAGGGTCTTGATTGTAACCTTGAGTTAAAAATTGCATTGCTTTTGCGGCCCGTTCTGGTGTTTTTATTAATCCATCTCGTGCTGTATCTTCTCCTAAATCTTCAATAATATTTTTGTAACGTGTTTTAACATCGTCCGTTACTTTCATGTTATATTCTTCAAAACTTTTATATGGCATAATCTATTATTTCTTTAATTTATTGGTGTAATAGGTGTTTAACTTTTTTATTTTCGGATTGATTATAAACTGACAATACGATTGCTCTTTATTCTCATTATAATAATTTTGATGATCTTCTTCTGCATGATAGAACACATCTAACTCTGTAACCTCTGTAACGATAGGCTTATTAAAAACCATTTCTTTTTCAAGATACGATATAAATTTCTCAGCCTCTTGCTTTTGATTATCATCAGTATAAAATATCCCTGACCTGTATTGTGTGCCAACATCATTGCCTTGTCTGTTTAAAGTTGTTGGGTCGTGGGTTGCAAAAAACACTTCAAGCAACTCTATAAAAGTGATAATTGCTTCATCATAAAAAATCTGAATAGCTTCTGCATGCCCCGTTCTACCAGTACATATTTCTCTATATGCTGGGTTTTTTATGTTTCCTCCTGTATAACCAGAAATCACTTTATCTACACCTTCTAATCTTTGAAAAACAGCTTCTGTACACCAAAAGCATCCGCCAGCAAAAGTGGCAACTTGTAAGTTATTATTCATAGCATATAAAGTTAATTCATTTTTAGTGATATAAAATATTAAATACTTACAGCACGCTGTTTTTTAACTTTAAATTATGAGAATTAGAACTAAACAAAATTATTTTTGTTGTTATTGAGGTTTCAATAATAATGTTAAACACGTACTTCATTAATCAATCAAATCAAACCTTCTGGAATGAAATTTTTCATCATAATCGTTTTTTTTTCTTTTTCCAGCTATTCACAAAATAAAAAAACTTTAAATATTCAAAGAACTTATAAAGCTCCAAAAATTGATGGTAACCTAAATGAAACTATTTGGAACACCTCTGAAATAGCTACAGATTTTGTTCAATTTAGACCAAATATTGGAGTTAAGACACCAAAAAATGAGCGTTCTGAAGTTAGAGTAGCCTATGATGATGATGCCATTTATTTTGGTGCTAAAATGTTTGACGATCCTGATAAAATAATGAGTCAAATAACACAGCGTGATAATTTTGGACAAAACGACTTTTTTAGGATTATTATAAATCCAAATAATGATGCACAGAATAATACGATTTTTGTTGTTTTTAGTTCTGGAAGTCAAGCAGATGCTATTGCAACACTAGAAGACCAAGATTATGGTTGGAATGCTGTTTGGGATAGTGCCGTAAAAAAAAATGATGATGGTTGGACTGTCGAAATTAAAATTCCTTATCGTGCTTTACGATTTGCTAATGAAGCGGTACAAACTTGGGGCATTCAATTTGAGCGTGAAGTGAGACGAGAACGTGCACGCTACTCTTGGAATCCAATAGACCCAACCAAAGGTTCAAATTACCTTTATCATGGAGAAATTACTGGATTAAAAAACATAAAACCGCCTGTTAGATTAAATCTATATCCCTTTATATCTGGAGTTGGAACCACTTTTGATGGCCAATCTGAAACCAATTTAAATTTTGGTTTAGATATAAAATATGGTATTACAGATAATTTCACCTTAGATGCGACGCTAGTTCCAGATTTTAGTCAAGTTGGCTTTGATAATTTAACACTTAACCTTGGCCCGTTTGAACAAACCTTTAATGAACAAAGGCAGTTTTTTACAGAAGGTGTAGATTTATTTAATAAAGGTAATTTATTTTTCTCAAGACGTGTAGGCGGTGCACCAGTAAGTTCACCAGATTTAAATGAAAATGAAACATTTGTAAATTACCCTAATACTGTTAAGGTTTTAAACGCAGTTAAGGTTTCAGGGCGAACTAAAAACGGGCTTGGAGTAGGTATTTTTAATGCAATTACAGAAAAAACTACGACTCAAATACGAGATACATTATCAGGAGATTTAAGAGAAGTTATTGCAGAGTCCTTTTCAAATTATAATATTTTGGTAATAGACCAGCAGTTTAATAATAACTCATCTGTGAGTTTAATAAACACCAATGTTACTAGAAAAGGAGATTTTAGAAATGCTAATGTAACCGGTTTATTAGCAGATATTTCTAATAAAAGAAATACTTACAATATAAAAGGGCAAATTAAGATGAGTAATATTTACCTACCAGACGAAACCTCTACTGGTTATAATTCATCTTTTGAAGCAAGTAAAATACACGGAAATTTTAGGTATGGCATTGAACATAATTATTCAGACACAAAATATAATATAAATGACCTTGGTTTAAATCTACGTAATAATTTCAATAATTATAGTGTTAATTTTTCTTATAGAACTTTTACGCCTTCTAAAAAACTAAATAACTATAGAATCAATACTTTTTTGAATTATAGGCAATTAGCATCTCCAAATGTATATACAAACACAAATATAGGTGCTGATTTTAGAGCAACTACAACCAGTTTACATACATTTGGCTTCAATTTTAATTTTCAGCCAGGGAAACAATTTGATTACTTTGAAGCCAGACAAGAAGGTAAGTTTTTTATTTATGAAAACTTTTTACAAGTAGGAAGTTTTATTTCTACAAACTTTAATAACCGTTTTGCTTTCGTATTAAGAACTAATATAAACACACTATTTGAAGAGGGAAGAGACTTATTTAGTTATGAAATTAATTTAAGTCCGCGAATACGATTTAATGAACATTTTTTACTACAATATAATTTTGAATTTAATTCCAGTAAAGGAAGTAGAGGTTACGCTACCTCCCAGAACGATGAATCTATTTTTGGCGAACGCAATCGTACCATTTTATCTAATAGTTTTACAGCAACCTATAACTTTAATCCATTGCACAGTCTCTCACTAAACTTTAGAAAATATTGGGATACCGTAAATTATGATGAAACCTTATTTACTTTACTGGATAATGGATTATTAACAACAAATAGTGGTTATACCGTTTCAAATATTGAAAACAACCCAAATATTAATTTTAGTACTTGGAATTTAGATTTAAGTTATTCTTGGGAAGTAGCACCAGGAAGCTTTTTAACGGCTTTGTACAGAAATCAAATATTTAATAGAGATAATGAAGCGAATATTAATTTTAGCAATAATTTAGATATTTTAAGAAGCCAACCCATACAACATACTTTCTCTTTACGACTTCAATATTTTATTGACTATGGTTCTATTAGAAAAGTATTCAAGAAGAAAATAAATTCTTAATTGTACATAACAGCTTAAAGTAGTAAATTCACAGCTATTATTTATTTTAAATGATTCAAGCAAAAAATATTCACAAATATTACGGCGATTTACAAGTTTTAAAAGGCGTAGATATTCACATTAAAAAAGGCGAAGTAGTCTCTATTGTTGGTGCATCTGGTGCCGGAAAAACAACACTTTTACAAATTTTAGGCACTTTAGATAAAGCATCTTCAAAAGCAGATTTTGACCTAACTATAAATAATACTAAAATTAATTCTCTAAACGATAAAGCTTTAGCTAAATTTAGAAATGAGCATATTGGTTTTATCTTTCAGTTTCATCAATTATTACCAGAATTTACTGCTTTAGAAAACGTGTGTTTACCAGCTTTTATAAAAGGCACTAAAAAAAGTGACGCTGAAAAACGCGCTAAAGAGTTATTAGATTTTTTAGGTTTATCGCATCGTTATACTCACAAACCAAGTGAACTTTCTGGTGGCGAACAACAACGTGTTGCCGTAGCTCGTGCGTTGATTAATAACCCAGATTTAATTTTTGCTGATGAGCCTTCGGGTAATTTAGACAGTGAATCTGCCGAAAATTTACACAATTTATTCTTTAAACTTCGTGATGAATTTGGGCAAACCTTCGTTATTGTAACTCACAACGAAGAACTTGCAGATATGGCCGATAGAAAATTAACTATGGTTGATGGGAAAATTCTAAAATAGTACTGTTTATTTTGAATAAAGCCGAATTAAAAGACTTTCTAGAAACTAAAGTTGTTCAATACAACAAGCCTAAGTTTATTGAAAGCGATCCTATTCAAATTCCGCATCTTTTCAGTAAAAAAGAAGATATTGAAATTGCTGGGTTTTTAACGGCTACTATTGCTTGGGGAAACCGCAAAAGCATTATTAACAATGCGAATCGTTTAATGGATTTATTAGATCATTCACCTCACGATTTTATCATAAACCATCAAGAAACCGATTTAGAAAAATTATTGCCTTTTGTGCATAGAACCTTTAATGGTGATGATTGTATGCAATTTATAAAATCGCTTCAACACATTTATAAAAATCATAATGGCTTAGAATCTGTTTTTTTCAAACATGCACAAAAACAATCTCTTCAATTGGCTATTTCAAAATTTAAAAGGACTTTTTTTGAAGTTACCCATTTACAACGTACCGAAAAGCATGTTAGTGATCCTTTAAAAAACTCAGCAGCAAAACGTATTAATATGTTTTTACGTTGGATGGTGAGAAACGATAATACTGGCGTAGACTTCGGAATCTGGAAAAGCATTTCTCCTGCTCAACTTTCGTGTCCGTTAGATGTCCATTCTGGCAATGTAGCTAGAAAACTTGGACTCTTAAAACGAAAACAAAATGATGGAAAAGCACTTTTAGAATTAGATACCCATTTAAGAAAACTAGATGTAAAAGATCCTGTTAAATATGATTTTGCCTTATTCGGTTTAGGCGTTTTTGAAGGATTTTAACATTTCTTTTATTTATCTTTAAACAATTAATTTTAGAGATATATCCATATGCGTACCATTTACACTTCCATTTTATTATTATTTACTGTTCTTGTGTTTTCACAAAAAAGAAAATTACCAACCGACACAACTGTTGTAACAACTCATAATACCACAATAAAAGGGGTTAGTTTTTCTTATACAGCAACTACAGGAACACAACCTGTTTGGAACTCAAAAGATGAGCCTATTGCCTCACTTTTTTACACCTATTATGAACGGAACAATGTTAAAGATAGAGCTAACCGTCCTTTAGTTATTTCTTTTAATGGTGGTCCAGGCTCAGCTTCCGTTTGGATGCATATTGCCTACACAGGTCCTAAAATTTTAAATATCGATTCAGAAGGCTATCCAGTGCAACCTTATGGCATAAAAAACAATCCGAATTCTATTTTAGATGTTGCAGATATTGTTTTCGTAAATCCTGTAAATACAGCCTATTCTAGAATGATTGAAGATAAAGAAGGGAAACTACCCGATAGAAAAACCTTTTTTGGCATCAATGCCGATATTAAATATTTAGCCGATTGGATAAATACATTTGTTACACGAAAAAACCGTTGGGAATCGCCTAAATACATCATTGGTGAAAGTTATGGTGGAACCCGAGTAATGGGTTTAGCTAACGAGTTACAAAGTAGACAATGGTTATTTTTAAATGGTGTAATTATGGTATCACCAGCAGATTATAAACTTTACAGCACAGAGCAACCTATTTATTCATCTTTAAATTTACCTTATTATACTGCCGCAGCATGGTATCAAAAAGTACTTCCGCCAGCTTTACAACAAAAAGATTTATTAGAAATTTTGCCAGAAGCTGAAGATTTTGCCATAAACAGCTTAATGCCAGCCATAGCAAAAGGCGGTTTTATTTCTGATACTGAAAAAGATGAAATAGCTGAAAAAATGGCATACTATTCAGGTTTGAGTAAAACGTCCATATTACAAAACAATTTAGATGTACCTACAAACTTTTTCTGGAAAGATTTATTAAGGAATAAAACAGGACAAATTTTAGGCCGTTTAGATTCTAGATATTTAGGAATTGACAAAAGAGAAACTGGCGATTCGCCCGATTATAGTCCAGAGTTAGTAAACTGGAATCATGCGTTTACACCTGCAATAAACTATTATATTAGAAATTTTTTAAACTTTAAAACAGACATTAAATACAACATGTTTGGTGATGTGCATCCTTGGGACAATAGAAGAGATAACACCAGAGACGGATTAAGACAAGCTATGGCGCAAAACCCTTATTTAAAAGTATTAATTCAATCTGGGTATTATGATGGTGCAACCACTTATTTTGCCGCCAAATATACGATGTCACAAATAGACCCAAGCGGGAAAATGAAAGACCGTTTTACCTTTAAAGGTTACAGAAGCGGCCATATGATGTATTTAAGAAACGAAGATTTAATTTCTGCAAATGATGATTTACGTGATTTTATAAATAATTCATTATCTAAAGGTAAACCGGCTAAGTATTAACAAAAAAAAGACCTATTAGTTTTTAAAACTAATAGGTCTAATATTATTATTTATAAAAATTATTAGCCTCTTAACCAAGCTTCAAGTAATTCCTTTTGGGCAGCTGTTGCGTCAGCTTTTTCCATAATTCCTTTTCCAACTGTGTAAGATTGTGTTGTAGTTGTTTTAATTACTATTTCTTCTCCATCTCTATCTAATATAACTTCAATATCTTTTCCTGGTTTCCATAAATAGACTTGCTGTAATACTTGGTTTGCATTTTGCATGGTAAATTCTGTACCATCAATAGTTTTTAAAACATCATTTGGCTTAACACCTTGTTCGTTCCAAAAGCTGTTAGCCGAAACCAAATCATTGAAAAATATTTTTCCTGCTTGTGGATCTGCTCCAAAAATTAATTCACCCGCATTTTGAATGTAATTCGTTTCTACTTTCCCCTCGCCTATTTCTAAACCTACTTTAGCAAAAAAGTCGTTATAATTAATTGGAATATCGCCAATAACATGATCGTCAAAAAACACTCTTAACGAAGGGTAGGTCATTGCCACAATTTCATCAATTAATTTATCATCTTCAAAGGGCTTATTTTTACCATATTTATTTGAAAGTTCCTTCATTAAAGATAAAATACCACGATTGCCATTACTTTCTTCTCTTAATAAAATATCGATACACATACCTATTAATGCGCCTTTTTGATACACATTATAATATTGGTCTTTATAAGGTTCTTTTAAAACATTTTCACTCATTATGGTGAAACTCATGGCATCGTTCATGCGTTTTGAACCTTGAATTTTTCCCATAACTTTATTATAAAATTCAGTCTCTTCAACTAAACCTTCGCTCACTTGAAAAAGCGTTGCAAAATATTCGGTTACACCTTCGTACATCCATAAATGTTTAGAGAATGTAGGATTGTTATAATCAAAATAATGAATATCCTCAGAATGCACACTTAATGGTGTAACAATATGAAAAAACTCATGCGAAACCACATCTATCATGCTCTCAACTAGACCTTCAAAAGGCGAAGCTTCGGGTAAAACCACCACGGTTGATGTATGATGCTCTAAAGCTCCAAAACCTTTAGGAGAATCTTCTTTTCCTTCAGATAAATATAAGTAAATATCGTAGCGAGATGTCGTATTTATATCACCTAAATATGCTTTTTGTGCTTGCATCATTTTAAAAACAGTTTCTTTTAAAGATGCTGCTGTATGCACTTGATTTGGAGAATATACGCTTAATACAATTTTAATATCGCCCACCATAAACTCTTCAACATCTAATTTACCGTACATCATTGGGTTATCGGTAATATCGAAATATCTAGGAGCCAGATAACTTGTTGTGGTCGTTTTACCATCATCACTCGCTTTAGAACTTATGTTTTGTAAGGCCGAAGTACGAACAAAATCAGACGGTGCAGTAACATCTAATTTGTATTGATTGTTTTTTAACGAATCGAAATAACCAATAAAACCATGTAAATTTAAAACATAGTTTTCTGGTTCTATATTGGTTCCAGATGGTGAAAATGGTTGCTCACCGCCTATACCACCTTTAGTTTCTATATCAAAAGTATCGTTAACCAAATAAGTGATTTTATCCAATTCTTTTGCATTTGCAATGGTCCAAGTATTTACATCTACTTTTACAACTGGCATATCTTCGCCTTTGTAGTTTATGGCTTTAAAACCGTCTATATATTTTCCGAAATCACTAACAGAGTAAGTGCCTTGTATAACTCTTGGCAATCTATAAGTTACTGTTTCAACTGTAAAACGCCCTGGGTTTATGGTAACTGGTGCTTTATCATCGGTTACAGCACTTAAATTAATAGAGGTTTCTATGGGTAATGCGGTAGCTAAATCATTTAAAGATTTTTTAGTCGAGCTACAACTAGCTAATAAAATAGCTGCAAAAAGTGCAGCGAATATTTTTGAATTCATGCAATTATGTTTTAAAGTTTTAAATTGACGCGCAAAATACCACTATGTTACGACGGGTATTCTTAAGGTTTTGTTAAATTCGCAGGATGCAGCAACCATTAGTGAGTATTTTAATTCCTTTTAAAAATACAGAGAAATTTTTGAAAGCCTGTCTTGATTCTATAATCGAGCAAACGTACACAAATTGGGAATTGCTAATAGTTGACGATCATTCGTCCGACAATAGCTATACTATTGTTAACGCTTTCGCGGAAAAAGACGCCCGTATCAAACTTTTTAAAAATTTTGGACATGGCATTATAGATGCTTTACAACTGGCTTTTTCAAAAAGCTCAGGGCAATTAATCACTAGAATGGATAGCGATGATATGATGTGCCAAAACAAACTAGAAATTTTAGCAAATAATTTATCAAAATACGGCAAGCAACATATAGCGATTGGTTTGGTGAATTATTTCTCTGAAAAAGGTATTAAAAGTGGTTATAAAAGCTATGAAGTTTGGTTGAACAACCTAACAAAAACAGGAGCTAATTACTCTGAAATTTATAAAGAATGTGTGATTCCTTCACCTTGTTGGATGATTCATAGAGATGATTTACTAGCTTGCGATGCTTTTAATCCGAAAAGATATCCTGAAGATTATGATTTAGCCTTTCGGTTTTACAAACACGGTTTTAAATGTATTCCATGTCATGACGTTTTACACGATTGGCGTGATTACAACACTAGAACTTCAAGAACACATATCCATTACGCTGAAAATCATTTTATTGATTTAAAACTACACTACTTTTTAGAATTAGATTTAAATCAAGATAAAACACTCGTCCTTTGGGGCGCTGGAAATAAAGGAAAAAAAATAGCAAAATTACTTATTGAAAAAGACATTAATTTTGAATGGATTTGTGACAACCCAAAAAAAATTGGCAAAGATATTTATGGCAAATTGTTAAAACCTTTTAAATTTTTAGAAGACGTTAAAAACACTCAAAGTATAATAACTGTTGCGAATAAAACAGCTCAAAAAGACATAAAAAATTATATGCTTAAATTAAACTTAAAGTCTTTTGATGATTATATTTTCTTTTGTTAATTGAAAAAGAATTCCGAGATATTTTATATCGAGGTTTCCTTTGAAGTTGTCATTCCCGAGAAATCGGGAATCCAAACAAATAAAATATATAATTTCATTTGCATTTTCTATATTTGCACAATCTAAAACAACATGCAGTTTAAACACCCCGAACTTCTTTACGCTTTATTTTTACTGCTCATCCCCATTATTGTTCATTTATTTCAATTACGAAAGTTTCAAAAAGTACCATTCACAAATGTGGCATTTTTAAAAGAAGCAACTTTACAAACACGTAAAAGTTCACAGATAAAAAAATGGCTCATTCTTTTTACTAGACTACTACTTTTAGCGGCTATTATATTCGCTTTTACACAACCTTTTACATCAAAAATAAACGCTTTTAAAACAAAAAAAGAAACGGTTATTTATTTAGATAATTCTTTTAGCATGCAAGCAAAAGGGGACCAAGGCGAACTGTTAAAACGTGCTATTCAAGATATTATTAGTAATGTTCCTGAGGATGAAAACATCTCACTAATTACTAATGATAATGTTTATAAAAACACAACCGTTAAAGCTATAAAAAATGAATTGCTTCAACTTAGTTATTCTTCTAATAGTTTATCAACACAAGGGGCTTTATTAAAAAGTAAAACACTTTTTAATAAACAAAGTAATACTTTAAAAAACTTGATTTTTATATCTGATTTTCAAGAAGATAAAGCTAATTTAAATATTCAAAAAGACTCGCTTTTAAATTATCATTTGGTAAAATTAAATCCTGTAAATACATCAAATATTTCAATTGATAGTGTTTATATTGCTGATAAAAATGCTACAAATATTGAGCTAAAAGTCATTCTAAAAAACACCGGTAATCCTATTGAAAATTTACCTGTATCACTTTTTAATAACGATAATTTAATTGCTAAAACATCAGTAACTATTGACAAAGAAGCAAGTACTACATTTTCACTTTCTGCAAACGACGTTGTGAACGGAAAAATAACTATTGAAGATGCTAACTTACAATTTGACAACACACTATTTTTTAATATTAACAGCGTTACGAAAGTAAATGTGCTTAGTATAAATTCTGCAGAAGACTCATTTTTAAAGCGCATTTATACTGAGGATAATTTTAATTACACGCCAACTACCAAAGACCAATTAAATTATAATCTTTTAGAGTCTCAAAATCTTATTGTTTTAAATGAATTAAATACGCTTCCAAATGCATTAATTACGGCTTTAAAACAATTTACTAACCAAGGCGGCGCACTTATAATAATACCTTCAAAAGACATAAATAGTGCTTCATATAATAGTCTTTTATCAAATTACAAATCCGGTTTTAATGCCTTAATTCCAACTGAAAAACGTATTACAACTATTAATTATTCACATCCTTTATACAACAATGGTGTGTTTGAAAAACAAGTGAGTAATTTCCAGTATCCAAAGGTTAAGGGCTATTACCATACAACTTCAACAGGGAGTTCTGCTATTTTAAAATTTGAAGATGACAAACCGTTTCTAATTCAAAATGGAAATGCTTTTATTTTTACTTCCGCTTTAAATGAAGAAAATTCAAATTTTAAAAACTCACCGCTTATCGTTCCAACACTTTATAATATTGGTGAAAACAGTTTTAAAATCCCGGAATTATATTACACTATTGGAAGAAACAATACTTACGCTGTGAGCACAGGTTTAAAACAAGACAATATTTTATCGCTTGTAAATACCGATGTTAATATTATCCCTGAACAGCGCTATTTTAATAATAAAGTCGTTATAAACACCTCTGAAACTCCAAATATAGCCAGCACATACACGATTAATAATAAGAATGAAACCATTAAAAATGTAAGTTATAATTACGACAGAAGAGAAAGTAATTTGACCTACAAAGACCTATCAAATTTGAAAGATATAACGATTAGTGATTCCATTAGCGAAGTTTTCGATACCATAAAAAGTGATACAAAAGTTAACGCCCTATGGAAATGGTTTGTTATTTTTGCACTAGCTTTATTGATTATAGAAATGGCCATCTTAAAATATTTTAAATGAACATACTTATAAAATCTGCCACGATAATAGATTCTAAAAGCGAATTTCATAATTTAGCTCAAGATTTATTAATTGAAAATGGCGTGATTGTTAAGATTGCCAGCAATATTAAAAATCCAAAAAAATATCAAGAAATAAAGTTAGACAATCTTCACATTTCCCAAGGTTGGTTTGATAGTAGCGTCAGTTTTGGAGAACCTGGTTTTGAAGAACGCGACACCATAAAAAACGGGCTAAAAACGGCAGCAGCATCAGGTTTCACAGCAGTGGCAATGAATGCCAACACAAACCCCGTGATAGATTCTAACGCTGATATTACTTTCGTAAACTCAAAAGCTAATAATCATGCGGTTTCACTTTTACCTTTAGGCGCATTAACTAAAGAAAGTAAAGGTGACCATTTAGCTGAACTTTATGATATGAATTCTGCTGGTGCTGTAGCCTTTTACGATTATAAAAAACCTATTATTAACCCCAATCTCATGAAAATCGCCTTGCAATATGCAAGTAATTTTGATGGATTGGTATGTTCCTACCCCCAAGAAAATAAAATTTCGGGACATGGTGTGATGAATGAACATGTAACGAGTACCAAACTGGGTTTAAAAGGTAATCCCGCTTTAGCCGAAGAATTACAAATAGTACGTGATTTATTTTTATTAGAATACACAGATGGAAAATTACACATTCCTACTATTTCTACCGCAAAATCTGTAGCACTTATTAGGGAAGCAAAAAGCAAAAAACTAGATGTAACTTGCAGTGTGGCTATTCATAACTTATACTTTAAAGATGATGTTTTAACCGATTTTAATACGCATTTTAAAGTAGCACCTCCGCTGCGTACTCAGGAAGATATTGATGCATTAATTGAAGGCGTAAAAGATGGCACCATTGATATGGTAACTTCTGATCATACACCCATAGATATTGAACAAAAGAAAATAGAATTTGACTACGCCGAATACGGCACTATTGGCTTAGAAAGTGCTTTTGGAGCACTTCAAAGCATATTTACCTTAAAGAAGACTATAGATATTCTAACTCGAGGAAAATATAGATTTGGATTAGAAAACACAACAATAAATACAGGTAACACTTTAAATATTGCGCTTTTTAATCCTGATACCCAATATAAGTTTTCAAAAAGTGATATTATTTCAAAATCCAAAAATGCCATTTTTGAAGGAGAACAATTAAAAGGAAAAGTTTATGGCATTATTTCAAATAACCAAGTTGTTTTAAACTCATAATCAATGACAGAGCAAGACATAGAAAAAGGACGTCAAAATGCTATAATTAGCTATTTAACAATTATTGGCGTAATAGTGGCTTTTTATTTAAATAATGAACCTGATAAAAAAAGTACCTTTGCAAGTTTTCATATTAGGCAATCTTTAGGGTTGTGGCTAACATTTTGGGCTTTAGGATATATTATTGGAAGCTTTGATAGTTGGTTAGTAACTTCTAGTTTTTATTTGTTTTTTGCAGTTTTATTTATTTATGGATTTACAAATGCTTTAAATAGAAAAGCGCAGATGGTGCCTTTGGTTGGTGCCTTCTACCAGAAAATTTTTGCAAATTTTGGAAAATAAATGATTAACACGTCGCTTTCTTTACAACATATTATTCGAAAATCTACATTAACTGAAAATGCACCGTTATTAATATTACTGCATGGCTATGGTAGTGATGAAAACGATTTATTTTCGTTTGCTGCTGAATTACCCGAAGAATTTTTTATCATTTCAGTTAGAGCACCTTACACCATGCAACCTTATGGAAACGCTTGGTATGCTATTAATTTTGATGAAGAAAAAGGAAAATGGAGTAATAATGAACAAGCTAAACAATCGCGTGATTTAATCGCTAGGTTTATTGACGAAGCCATTGCTGCATATCCTGTTAATAAAAATAACGTAGCGCTTTTAGGTTTTAGCCAAGGCTGTATTTTAAGTTACGCTGTGGCTTTAACGTATCCAGAAAAAGTAAAAAATATAGTGGCTTTGAGTGGGTATATAAATCAAGAATTGTTTCCTGATGATATTGATAAAAAAGACTACGCTAATTTAGATTTTTACTGCTCTCATGGTAGTGTAGATCAAGTTATTCCTGTGCAATGGGCACAACAAACTCCTTCTTTTTTAAAGAAACTGAATATAAAATACACGTATTCTGAATTTCCTGTGGGCCATGGCGTTGCCCCTCAAAATTTTTATGAGCTTAAGGAGTGGTTAATTAAACGCAGTTAATTTCTATATTTAATTATAGTTCAGTTTAAAATTTTAAAATAGAATTATGAAAACTAAGTTTGTTATCTTTTTTTCACTCTTAATATCAATTCAAGTATTATCAGTCGCTCAAACTAGTGTAAACTTAGATTATCTCGTCATAAATACTGGTGACACTTTACGCGGTATAGTTAAATACATAGATAGAAGAAGTGTAAATCATAAAAAAATCAGATTAATAGATACCTCTGGACATAAGAAAAAATATAAAAAGAAAGATATTTCTGTTTTTAGAGTTAATAATACTATTTATGAAGGTTTTTGGTTAAATCAATCGCCTGAGAAGTTTCAATTACTTAATCCTAAATATGATATTGATATACAAAATGGAGAAAAATATTTTTTAAAATTAGTAAGTAAAGGGAGTCTAAGTCATTATGAATTAGAATGGTTGGAACAAGGAGAATCTACTTTATTATGGATGGACTTACTAAAAAAAGAGGAAGATCCATTTTTTATAAGAGCCACTCAGGGATTATTTGGCCTAAAAAGGAAAGTTCTGATAGACTATTTTTTCAATTGTGTAAACCTCAAAGAAAAAATTAATCAAAAAGATCTGAATAAAGTATCGCAAATAGTAGATTACTATAATAAACAATGTACATACTAAATAAAAATCTATTATATACCCTTTCTATAAAAAAATCCAGCTATTAGCTGGATTTTTTTATAACTATACATTAAAATTATAATTAATTCACAACCAACCTAAAGCCTTCACCATGTATATTTAGTATTTCTACCTTATCGTCTAGTTTCATGTACTTACGGAGTTTTGCAATGTACACATCCATACTACGCGATGTAAAATAATTATCATCACGCCATATTTTAGTTAACGCTAATTCACGAGGCATTAAATCGTTTTCATGTAAGGCTAATAAACGTAATAATTCATTTTCCTTAGGTGATAATTTAATAGGATCTCCGCCATTATAACGTAAAAAACGGAGTTTTGAATTTAAATCAAAACCGCCTATTTTAAATTCAAACTGTTTACTATCTGAAATCGTTTCGGTTGCTTTACGCTGAATAATAGCCTTTATTTTCATTAATAGTACTTCACTATCAAAAGGCTTATTTAAATAATCATCTGCGCCTACTTTATAGCCTTTTAAAACATCTTCTTTCATCGCTTTAGCGGTTAAGAATACAATAGGCACATCGGTATTTTTTTCACGAATTTCTTTAGCTAATGTAAAACCATCTTTATAAGGCATCATCACATCAAGAATACATAAATCGAAATCGTCCTTCTTAAATTTTTCAAACCCTTCCATTCCGTTTTTCGCATGAACAACATCATAGTCATTCATCATTAAATAATCTTTTAAAACCGTTCCGAAATTGGGATCGTCTTCAACTAATAAAATTTTCTTGTTTTGTGCTTCCATGTTTATGTTATTATGGGAAGTTTTATTGTAAATGTACTTCCATTATCTTTTTCGCTTTCTGCAGATACGTGACCTTGATGGTCGTCTACAATTCGCTTTACATACGCCAGACCAAGACCGTGCCCTTTTACGTTATGTATATTTCCAGTGTGTTCTCTATAAAATTTTTCGAACACGCGTTTTACGGCAGCTTTACTCATACCGCTACCATGGTCTTTTATTTTTAATATAATATTATTTCCTACATTTTCTGTATAAACTTCAATTTTTGGCGCATTAGGAGAATACTTAATGGCATTATCCAACATATTAACAATAACACTTGTAAAGTGCGTTTCGTTGGCTAAAACTGATGAATTATCAGCTTTTAAAAATGTTTTTATATAGCCTTTTCTGTCTTCAACAATAAGCTCCACGTGTGAAATAGCATCTTCTATTATGTCGTGTAGCTTAACGCGATCCTTACTTATATTGAGTTCATTTTTTTCTAATTTCGATATTCTTAAAACGTTTTCAACTTGCGCATGCATCCGTTTATTTTCTTCCTTAATCATGTTAAGGTAACGCATTACCTTTTCTTTGTCATCAATTATTTTTGGATTCCTAATGGAATCTATCGCTAAGTTTATTGTGGCTATTGGTGTTTTAAACTCATGTGTCATGTTATTTATAAAATCTGTTTTTATTTCTGATATTTTACGTTGTTTAACCAGTTGATATAACGAACTCGTATACGCAATAATGATAACCAAAGTAAAACCTATTGACAACAGCATCATACCTATTACTGATGATAGAATAAACTTCTTATCATCAGGGAAATTGATTAAAAGTTTATAAGGCGTTTGATTATTGTCATCATAAAAAATAGCCGAACTAAAGGTTGATTTTTTATCATATTCAAAATTATCACTTTGCACTTTTGTTGCTAAATCATTGCTGTAAATGGCAAACTCATAATCTATATCAATATTATCTTCTTTTAGCTTTCTTGTTAATAAACTTTTTATTTCATCTTCGGAAACCCTCGTATGAATTGGTTTTCTTTTTAATTCTTGCTTAAAATTTTTCTTTAAATAATTTATTTGTGGCTCTAAAATAGGCCCACTATTAATAATTCTAGTTATTGGACTTTGAGAAATGTCTCTATCTAATAAATCTGAATTATTATAAACCTCGAGTTTTGAACTTCCTGTAAACCGCTTTAAATTTATACTATCACTATCAAAACCTGCATCTAAAATTGAAGATGACAACTTATAATTATCTTCTAAAATACCTTGAGAATAGATAACTGTTTCATTGGTATTATTATTTTGCTGATAAATAAACAATTGCGAAACTACCGTTGAATCTGATTTTTCTTCTTTATCTAAACTTTGATACACATTAAAAAGCCTATCTAATTCGTTAGATTCTAACCTATTAGACACATAACTTAAAGACTTTTTTACATTAGATTCAAATCGGTTTTTCTCGTTATCTACTGAATTATTTATGTAATATGCTTGAACAGATATAATGCCTATAAGCGATAAACTCATTAAAATAACTAGTAGGACAAATATTTTTTTGCTCATTACACCAAAATTAACATTTTAACATTTAGCCGACTTATCATTTAACCTTACATTAACAAAATTGTTAAAATTTCTTTTGCTGTATGGCTTTGAGGATTTGCTTATGAATGTTAAGTACTTGTTTTTTAGTGTTTTCAATATCAACATTTTCAATTACGAAATGAGAACGTTTTGCTTTTTCTTCATCTGTCCATTGGTTTTGCATAATAGCCTCAATATTGGCTTTTGTAGTATTATCTCGCTTAAGTAAGCGGTCAATTTTCATTTTTTTTGGTGCAGTAACCGTTACCACATAATCACATGTTTTGTAACCCTCATTTTCAAAAAGAATAGCCACTTCTTTTATTACATATTCTGTCTTTTGTTTTAAAGCCCATTTACTAAAATGCTTAGCTACTCTTGGATGAATTATAGCATTCATTTTTTTTAAAAAAAGTTTATCATTAAATATAATACCTGCTATAAAGGGCTTGTTTAATTCGTTATTTAAGTAAGCTTTGTCTCCAAATAACTGAATGAGTTTTCGTTTGATTATTTTAGACCGTTGCATCAGCTTTTTAGCTTCTTCATCAGCAATATAAACAGGCACTCCCAACTTCATAAATTGTTTAGCCACCGTAGTTTTCCCACTCCCAATTCCGCCTGTTAAACCTACTAAAATCATTCTGTAATTATAAATTCTATCCGTTGCTGACTTATCTTTGTGTTTTTAACCGATTTGGGAAATCTTACTAATTCAGGTATTAAAAACGATTGATTATTTGCCACCTTATTATAATCGCAAACCACTTTAAAATCTTTAATTTTTACGCTACTAAAATTACTTAAACTTACGTAATATGAAACATTTACTTCTTTCGGGAAATATTTTAAAGTGATGTCTTTTGGCACATTGATAACGCTTACTGGAACTTTTAATGTGCCTTCGGTATACTTCTCAACTTTAGCATTTAAATTAATGCTAGTATTTGAGAATTTTAAATCTTTTTGATTTTTTGGAAGTTTTAACTTTATTGATTCTGATATATCTGTCCTGATATTTGATAAACTAACAGAATCTGTATCTATAAAATTGATTTCGCTTACAATAATATTAGGCCCAATAATTTGAATAGAATCTGGCTCTAAAATATAATCTTCAGAAACATTGTAACCAGGTGCAAATTCAATATATGAATGAAGTTTTACTGGCACTTTTTTAATCTGATTTACCCCATACTTAAACATCAAAGTATCTGGAGCTATATTCAGCAACTCTACTTGTTTATCAAATTGCGTATTATTCAAAAAAGCCTTGGATTTGCTCCAAACAAAAACAGAATCTTTTTTATAAACATCTTTACTAAAATCTATTTTTATTTTAGGTTTAGAAACATAATATTTCAGCCATTTAAAGCCATGTGTTTTTAACGTTAGCGCCAAAACAATACTTGAATCGTTAAGTATAATATTAGCATCTGGCACATTCATTTTTTCAATATTGAAAACAATAGTATTTGTATATTGTTTGGAAAGTTTAGTGAAAATTAGAATAATAAATGCCGACACTAAAAAGAAAAGAAACACATTTATCTTTTTGTTTTTAATGGAAGCTAATACATCAGATTTTAATTTTTTTATCATATTGATTTAAAAAATAATTCTGGAAATTGTTTTTCAGGGTCTCTATTTAAAATACCTACAGTTAGTGTTGATTTTAAAAAACCATACCCATATCCAGTAAATTGAATTAGAACAGCAAGTATAGACAAGAACGCAACTTTAAGTCTCTTTGTTGCAACTAATGCAACTAAAAACATGACCAAAAAATAAAATATATAACCGTAAAAAAACCATTTGAAGTTAATAAAAAATAACAGTAAAGACGCTATAAAACCCAAACAAAATAGAGATGGAAACCAATACGTTATTTTTTTAGTTTGCGGATGCCATTTATTTAAAATAGGCCGAACTAAACCAAATTTATTAACTTGTTTATAAAATTTATTCCAAGATATTCTGCGCTTATGATAAACAAAAGCTTCAGAAATAAGCTTTGTTTTAAAGCCTAAATTCCATAGTCGAATTGATAAATCAGGATCTTCTCCGGGGTGAATTCTTCCGAAACCATTAGATGCTTCAAAGGCTTTTTTTGAAAGTCCCATATTAAAACTTCGCGGTTGAAATTTATCTAAACCTTTTTTGTGTCCTCGAATACCTCCAGTAGTTATGAACGACGTCATTGAAAAATTAATCGCTTTTTGAATATTCGAAAACGAATCATGAGCAGCATCAGGCCCCCCAAAACAATCAACATAATTATTATTTAAACTCTTTTCAACTTCATTTAGATAGTTTTCGGGAAGTACGCAATCGGAATCTAAAATGATAAAGTAATCACCCTTTGCTCGTTGCATTCCATAATTTCTAGAATCTCCTGGTCCAGAGTTTTCTTTAAAAAAGTAAGAGATGTTTAAAGTGTTTTTAAAACTTTCAACACTGGTTTTTGATAATACTGTTGAACCATCTTCAACAATAACAATTTCAAATTCAGTAGCTGTTTTTAATCCAACAAAACTATCCAAAAGCTCTTGTATTTCGTCTGGACGATTATAAACAGGAATTATAAATGAAAACTGTAATTGCATAACACAAAAGTAACAAAAAAGCCACCTTAAAAAAGATGGCTCGTTTTCTATATTTAAAAATAATTTATTCTTCTCCTACAAATGTACTCATTACAGCATCACTAACGCCCATATTACTAAAACCCCCATCATGAAATAAGTTTTGTAAAGTAACACGTTTCGTTAAATCACTAAATAGAGATACTGTGTAATTTGCACAATCTAAAGCCGTTGCATTACCAAGTGGCGACATTTTTTCCGCATAAGCAATAAAACCATCAAACCCTTTTACGCCACTACCCGCAGTTGTAGGTGTTGGCGATTGTGAAATGGTGTTAACACGTACTTTTTTATCTCTTCCAAAGAAATAACCAAAACTACGTGCAATACTCTCTAAATATGCTTTATTATCAGCCATATCGTTGTAATCAGGAAATACACGTTGCGCAGCCATATACGTTAACGCTACTATACTTCCCCACGCGTTCATTGCGTCAGATTTGTATAAAGTTTGCATTAATTTATGAAAAGACATCGCAGAAACATCAGTTCCTTTTTGAGTCCAATCATAATTTTGATCGGTGTAATGTTTTCCTTTTCTAACATTAATAGACATTCCTATAGAGTGTAAAACGAAATCAAGTTTACCTCCAAGAATTTCTTGAGACTTATCAATTAAGTTTTGTAAATCTTCTAAAGAAGTTGCATCAGCAGGAATAATTTGAGAACCTGTTTTTTCAGCTAACTCATTTATCTGTCCCATTCGCATAGCTACTGGTGCATTTGTAAGCACAAATTGTCCGCCTTCTTCATGAACACGTTCTGCTGTTTTCCAAGCAATTGAATTTGAGTCTAATGCTCCAAAAATGATTCCTTTTTTTCCTTTTAATAAGTTGTATGACATGTTAGCTGGTTTATTCCCCTTTGTCCTTCGGACATTTCCCCTAAGGAGAAAATTGTAGGATTATTAATTTATAAATAATTTAGATTTCAAAAATACTAAACTTTAAACTTTTTACTTTATTCTTTTAACTTTTTTAGTTCAGTAATTCTTTAGCATGCGCAATGGCTGAAGAAGACATTTCGATGCCTCCCAACATTTGCGCTATTTCCACAATACGCTCATCATGATTTAACTTCACTAAATTAGTTTGTGTCACATCATTAACATCTTCTTTATATACTTTAAAATGCGAATGTCCTTTAGCTGCAATTTGAGGCAAATGTGTAATTGATAACACCTGCATCGTTTTACTCATATGTAACATAATATCGCCCATTTTATTAGAAATTTCACCAGAAACACCTGTGTCAATCTCATCAAACATAATAGTTGGTAACTGAATGTAATTTGATAAAATAGATTTTATAGCAAGCATAATTCTTGATAATTCGCCACCTGAAGCTGCTTTTTTAAGCTCATTAAATTGACCGCCTTTATTTGCCGAAAACAAAAAAGACAATTCGTCTTTTCCATTAGCAAAAAATTCATCACTTAAAGTTATATCAATTTTAAACTGCGCATTTGGCATCCCCAAACTTACTAAAATGGATTCTAATTGGTTTTTTAATTCCGGAATTACAGCAAGACGTTTATCGTGAATGGTTTTAGAAATCGCGTTTAATTCAGTTTCTTTTGTAGAGATTTCAGCTTGTTTTTTCTTGATAGTGCCTTCTAAATTTTCAGTTACTAAAACCTTTTCATCTAAATTATTTCTTATTTCAATGAGTTCTGAAATAGTAGAAGCCACATGTTTTTGCATTAAATTATGTAGTGTTTTCAATTTAGCGTCAACAACTTCTAATCGTAATGGATCTTCATCCAAACCATCTTTAAGTTCATCAACTTCATCAAACACATCGTTCATTTCAATAAGACTGCTATTTACACGATTGTATAAATCTTCATATTTAGTTGAGTAACTAGATAGTTTTTGAAAAGTATTTTTAAGCAATGTTAAATTTGAGAGTAATCCTAGTTCTTCTTCACCTAATAATTGATAAGCCTCGGCAAGTTTTTCTTTGATCCCCTCAATATTATTTAGGGTTTCATACTCATCTTCAAGCGTTTCAACTTCACCTTCAATTAAATTAGCTTCTACCAATTCGTTCAGTAAAAACATATTATAATCATGTTCTTTAATAGCTTCTGCCTGAAATTCTAAAAGGTCTTTTAATTCTTTTTTAAGTTTTTTGAAGTGCTTTAATTCACCTTTATAATCTTCTAAAACACTGGTGTTATTTGCTAAAGCATCAATAACTTGAAACTGGAAATCGTTGCTTGTTAATTGCAGTGTTTGATGTTGTGAATGCACATCTATTAATCGTTCACCTAATAGTTGTAAGCTATTCAAATTTACTGGAGAATCGTTTACAAAAGCACGAGATTTCCCTGATGGTAATATTTCTCTACGAATTATGGTTTGTGGTTCATAATCAAAATCTTCAGCTTCAAAAAGCGATTGTAGATTATAATTAGATACATTAAAAATAGCTTCAATAATACATTTTTGAGTGTTATCTTTCAAACTACTTAAATCTGCTCGTTTACCTAAAATTAACGATAAACCTCCTAAAAGTATTGATTTTCCTGCGCCAGTTTCACCAGTAATTATTGATAAACCATCATTAAAATTGACTTGCAAATTATCAATTAAAGCATAATTTTTTATAGAAAGTGATGTTAGCATATTTTTAGTATTCAGTCCTCAGTAATTGTTTACTGCGACTACCCAATGAAAACTTATTTTAAAATGAGATATTTTGCCACTTACTACTGTGCATTGGTGCCACTTTTTGTAAAGTTTCTTTAACACTAGCTATATTTACATTTGGTCCATCACTAAATATTTGCTCAATCTCCTCAGCTTTAGCATCGAAAAATGTACGTAGTAAAAATGAGTTTGGTCTGCGGCTATTCATCGTCTGAAAGTCTTTTAAAGATGCTGCTATTTGCTCTTTACCCAGTTTTACATTTTCACTCATAACATCTAAACCCTCTTTGTGATAGCTGTAAACAACATCTCTGTATTCCTTAAAAGTAGGTGATAATATATTATCAATAAGTGCAAATCGACTTTGTAATCCATCTTCTAACTTCCAACCAGAAAAATTCCCTTGTTGCGAATAATTAGTAATAATTTGTGCTTGCTTATAGTATTCAGCACCTCCGTTTGGTGCAAAAGAATCGGCATCTAAACCTAATATAATTTGAATATGAAATGCTAAAACAGAAATTAAATTAGATTCGAATTGCGTTGGGTTATATATTAAATTTTGGAACTCTAAATACCTAAAATTAAAATCACTATCATTAAAATTATAAATTGGTGTTGTAAATGAAGAGCCATAAACTGGTCTGGAAGATTGTACTTGCAATGATGCTTGAAACGACTCACCGCTGTAATTTGAAATGTTTATAAACATACTACAATCGATGCGTTCTTGTGGTGCAAAATTTTTATTAGTCCATTTTGTATTATTTATAAACTCATTTAATTGTTTTTCTAAAGTTTTAAAAATAGGAAAGTTTTCATTTCCAGTTTGTTGTGCATTTACAACTACCGTACAGTTTAATTCTTGGGAAACACCTGAAAACCCTATGAAAAATAATAAAACGATTAAAATATTACGCATTAATTTCTTTTAAAATTTTGGTTAATAAATCTGTAGCAACATCCGTTTTAGACTTCAA
>TARA_R110002096_G_scaffold170131_10_pt1 | contig 29234 bp, 25 predicted proteins | sample TARA_R110002096 | Tara Oceans TARA_R110002096 (sample SAMEA4397295) | marine metagenome | biome: Polar Biome; feature: [DCM] deep chlorophyll maximum layer (ENVO:01000326); material: water (ENVO:00002006), including particulate matter (ENVO:01000060) such as... | depth 35 m
ATAACATCGCCATCAACGCTTACGTTACCAGCAAAGGTACCTTGCGAAGAATCATATTTGAAAAGGTGAGCGAGAGTTTTTGTATCAGTTAAATCATTTACACCAACGATATCAATTTGGTCACTGTATTTTGAGAGTATAGCACGAGTAACCATACGGCCAATACGACCAAATCCGTTAATTCCGACTTTAATTTTTGACATATCAAATCCTATTTATGTAATTATTGATTGATTTCAGTTACATGGATTGAAATGAAACCAACAAAGATTAAGTTCTTATGAAGAACCTAAAATTACCATTAGTCGTGCCCATTTTCAAAGATTTTCGTAAGGTTTAATTTGTTATGATTTAGCTTTTAAATGGGAGCGCTTTTTTGACTACATTATCAACGTAATTTTTTTAGTGATGATAAAAATAATTTTAGCGTCATCGATTTAAACTCCAATAGTGAGAGCTAAAACCCATCTTTTTTATTGAAAAGAGTTTATTTATTTGAAATTAAGTTCGAAATTATTTTATCGGTTGACAGCCTAAAAGCCTCTTTTTGTTAAGAATCGAGGCTTTTTTTAATTACTTTAATTCCTCTAACTAATTTAAAAAGATGTCCAAAACACATTATTCAGAAGAAGACGTAAAAGAGATTATTCGTAAAGCGGCAGAAATGCAGCAGCAAACCAATCAAAATTCTGAGTTGGAAAAAGGTTTATCAATGGATGATCTATTGGAAATTGGTGGCGATTTAGGGCTAGACCTTGATCATATTAAAACAGCAGCCGTTGAATATTCAAACCAAAATGTAGAGCGATACAGTGGTTTAAACGATACTCATATTTTTGAAGAGCGGGAGTTTGAAGCTAATGTAAGCGAGGATGTAATCTGGGATGAAGTAGTAGCAGAGTTAACCCATCACTTTGGCGTTGATATGTATGGCAAGTCCAAAGAAAATGCGCCGAAAAAAGAATGGACACACACAAGCATGTCTGGCATTGCCACCGTTGTTACTCTTTCAAAACGCAACTCGCGTGCTAAACTTCGAATTTCACAGCGTGTTGGCTTAGGGAGTCCTCTTACCGAAGGCGTAGCGTATGGTGGTTTTGTAGCGCTTATACTATTTGGTGTATTAAGTGCGGCTTTAAATCCATCTCTTATAGAAAGTATAGCCACTGGTTCTGCGCTATGGGCGCTTTCCTCTGTGCTAGTTTATAGTTTAGACGTAGCATGGCGTAAAAGAAAACTCCAAGGCCTCAAAACGCTAGTCGATAAAATACTCTCTATAATTCCTTCCGATTATGAAGAAGTGAAAACAAAATCCGCCACAAGGAAAAAGGGCCGGTCAATCGAAATTGAAATTCCACCTGAAGAGATAATCGAGAATAATAGTACCAGCTCTACTTTGAGAAACGATCTTAAAAGCTGATAACTAGTCTAAATCTACTTCGTCAGGCGCTTCTTCATCTGACACTAAATCGTCGACATCTGCGGAGTCATCAATTTCGTTTTCGTCATCATCGTCATCATTTTCTACAACAGGTGCTGGCTTTTCTTTTGGTGCTTTAACCTCAGGTATTGCGCCAGCACGTTGCAAGATAATTGCGATGTCATCATTCTCGTTTTCAGTAGCAATCATCATGGCTGTATCGCCATTTTTGTCTCGTTTCTTCACATCTGCGCCACAGGCTATTAGATGTTTTACCACCAAATGATGTCCATTTTTTGCCGCCAGCATTATTGCTGTATGTCCCCAACGTTGTTCAGCATCAACATCTGCACCTTTCTCGATAAGTAATTTTACTGCATCCAAGTTTCCAATACGTGCAGCAACTATAAGAGCTATATCTCCGATCTCAATTCCTTTATCAAAAAAGTATTTCATCATCTCAATATTGCCATTTTCTGCAGCTTTATTAAGAGCGGTACCACCCATTTTGGTAGCCATATTGAGATTTGCACCCGCCTCAACTAAAAGCTTTACAGTATCGAAATGATTCTTTTCGGTAGCTAGTATTAATGCTGTAGCTCCACTTGAGTTCATTTCATTAATATCTGCTTTTGCGCTAATCATTTTCTTTACGGTTTCTAATTCACCGTTTTTGGCAGCTAATAAAAATTCAGACTTTTCCATGTTTGTATCTTGTTCTTCAACTTTGCGTGATGATAAAAAACACTACGTTTAACTCAAATTAAATCTTTGTTAGAAAGTCAGTTTTTTCAACTCAGAAAACCTTCTACTTCATGACCTCGAGTGTACTCTGCACCAGATACTCTTTTCTTACCTGGTAGTTGGATTTCCAACAGTTCTACACTCCCCTCATTGCAACCTACAAATAATCGATTCTCTTTAGCGAGAAGCTCTCCGCTTTTAAGCTGTAAACCTATTGCGAGTTCCGAGCTATAGATATTCATTTTTTTATTCCCCCACATAGCCCAAGCTGTAGGAAACGGGCTTAAACCACGGATTTTATTGTGAACTTGCTGCGCACTCTCGTTGAAATCAAGATGTGTATTTTCTTTAAATAATTTTGGTGCGGGGCTAGCTAGGTGATCATCTTGTTTTATGAGATCGAATTTTTGGCTATCAATAAGCGCCACAGCTTTTCCCAGCTGTATACTTCCTTCAATCATTAAGCGCTCGTACAAAGCTCCTGTGGTTTCGTTCTCACCAATTTTCATCCTTTTTTGAAGGAGGATGTTTCCTGTATCAACTTTTTCATCAAGAAAGAATATTGTACAACCAGTTTCCTGCTCGCCATTTATAATAGCCCAGTGAATGGGCGCTGCACCGCGATATTTAGGAAGCAACGAGGCATGTAAATTTATAGATCCTATCTTGGGAATTTGTAATACGTTTTTTGGCAACACTCTAAAAGCCACAACCACAAAAAGGTCGGCATTAAGCGCTCGGAGTTTAGATTCAAACTCTTCCGACTTTAAATCTTCTACTTCAATTACGGGCAATCCAAGTTCAATTGCTTTTGCTTTGATGGGTGTTGGCGCAGTGTCTGAGCCTCGCCCACGTCTTTTGTCGATATTGCTTACCACTGCCACAATGGTATGTTCAGAATTGTAGAGTCTTTCAAGGCTTGGAATCGCAAACTCTGGCGAGCCCATAAAAACGATATTCATCGTGTATCCTTTTTTAAAAGAGGTTATTTTTTTGGAACGGTTTGGTACTCAACTTCAGTGATACCACTCTCAATATCTTCCAAGTCCTTTTTGTGCATTCTTTTTCTAAAAGCACTTAGGTAATCGATGAATAAAACTCCTTCTAAATGGTCGTACTCATGCTGAATAATCCTAGATATCCAGCCTCCTATTTCAACCTCGCACTCTTCAAAATCCTCATCCAAAAATTGAACTACAATCGTTTCTGGACGAAATACTTTATCTCTTACATTGGGGATGCTTAAGCACCCTTCATCAAGCGGAATTTTCTTCCCTTTTTTTTCAACTATTACAGGATTGATGAAAGCCATTGCAGGAAACTCTTCCTCGTCGTCTTCTTGCATTGCTTCGCCATCAATAACAAAAAGTCGAAGCGCCTTTCCAATCTGGGGAGCAGCTAGGCCGACACCATCAGAGTTATACATAGTCTCAAACATATCTTCAATGAGCAGTTTGAGTTCGTCGTTAAACTCAGTTATTGGTGAAGCTTTTTCCCTTAAAACGGGGTCATTATAGGTTACAATAGGTAAAATCGACATGTACAAAAAGTTAATACGTTGCGTCTAGATAGTTCTGTAAGATAATAGCTGCGGCAATTCTATCCACGCGTTCTTTTTGTCTTCTTTTCTTTTTTGGAATTCCAATTTCAATCATCATACCCTTGGCCTTGTTAGAAGTATAACGTTCATCTATTTTTGAGATAGGAATATCTGGGAACTCTTTGGTTAGCTTGGCAATAAATCGGGTTACCATTTTAGTAGCTGAACCTTCTTCGCCATCGGTTGTAAGAGGCCAGCCGATGATAATCCTCTCAACTGGGTACTCTTTCGCGATTTGCCCTATCTTCGATAGAACGTCTTCAGGTGAAAAAGTACCCACAGGAGAAGCAATAGTTTGCAATAAATCGGTTTGAGCAAGCCCTATTCTTTTAGTACCTACATCAATACCGATTAATCGTGCATAATTTTGCACTACAACTTTATTTTTTTAAGTCTTCTAAAGGCTGACGAAGAAACTCTTTTAACAGCTTACTAGGCTTGAAATGAGTTTTACGGTGCGCAGGCACGTAAATAACTTCGTTAGTTTTAGGGTTTCTCGCTTTTGGCTTGGCTTTGGTTTTTTTAACCTCAAACACGCCAAAATCACGAATTTCGATTCTACATTCGGTGTCTGCCGATAGCATGATTTCTCTTAAAGCAACGATAACTGAATCTACCCAAGGTTCAGCTTTAATCATTGGCTCATCCATAGCTTCAGCTACACGACGTACTACATCACGTTTTGTATAAGTCATTATGATATTGATATTGTTTATCTTAAATGTTGAGTTTTTCTCAACTGTCCTTCCTGATTATTTCTCGACTCTATTATTATTTCCTTAAGCTATAAAGTAAAGCGAATATTAATCATTGCGCAGAATATAAATACATCTCAACACTCTCGAAAATAAAGATTGTTAAATTTCTATTTATTCGTATCGAATCACGCTTTTAACACCCTCTACACGCTCTAAGCGCTTCATTATTTTAGCCAAGTGACTTAAACCATCAACATATAAAGAGATAATTCCTTCAAACATGCCACTATCGCTGTTTACATTTATACTTTTCATGTTGGTTGAGAGCGATTTCGACAGAACATCGGTGAGGTCGTTAATTAAGCCTACTCGATCCTCTCCAATAACCTTAACGGCTCCTAGGAACTTATTATCAATATTCTTAGCCCAGTTTACATCAACAATGCGTTCGCTTTCAGTTTCGATCAAATGCTTAGCATTATTACACATAGATCGATGAATTTTGATGTCGCCATTTCTACTTATAAAACCAAGCACGTCATCACCAGGAATAGGATTGCAACAGTTTGCATACGCATATTTCACGTTGCTCAGTTCGCCATTTATAATTAACGACTGTCCATCACCTACCGCACGTGCTGCAGCAAAATAATGCTCTTGAATTTCATTTTCTTTAGTAGAACTTCCGGCCACTTGTTCCTCTTCTAAACGGCCTGTGCTTTTGAACTTTTTAACTTCTCTGAACAGTTTATTCACATCAAATGAACCCAGACCTATCTCGAAGAAAAGCCCTTGAGTGGTTTCAAACTTGAACTTTTTAGCAAAAGGAGTTAATTCTTGATCTGAGATTTCTACTTTCCCTTTCTCGGCACGTTTAATCCAAATCTCTCGGCCTTCGTCCGATACTTTTCTTTGTTTCTGCTTTATAAACTGGCGAATACGAGATTTAGCTTTATGAGTAACTACATCGTCAATCCAGTCTACATTTAAATTAATTTTGTTTCCCGTAACTACTTCCACTTGATCTCCATTAGATAGTTTGTGCCTAAGAGGAACCATCCTTCCGTTTACTTTAGCAGAAAGAGCTCTTTCGCCAATCTCGCTATGAATATCGAAAGCAAAATCGATAGGTGTAGCCCCACTTGGAAGTGTTTTTAGCTCACCTTTGGGAGTAAATACATAAATCTCATCATGGTAAAGATTAAGTTGAAAATCTTTAACAAAATCGGTTGCTGCATCTGGCCTTGGATTGTCAAGAACATCGCGCACCCAGCTTACAAATCGGTCTAGATTTTTAGCGCCCATATGCTCGCCTTCTTTATACTTCCAATGTGCCGCTAAGCCTTTCTCCGCAACATCATCCATTCTACGAGTGCGAATTTGAACTTCAACTTTCTTACCTCGGTTTGTAATTACTGTAGTGTGCAGCGATTGGTATCCATTTGCTTTTGGAACCGATATAAAGTCTCTAAATCTCTCTGGAATTGGAGTGTACCAATCTGTTATAATTGAATAAACTCTCCAGCAATCTTCTTTGGCATGTGGGTCTTCTAGAATGATGCGTATGGCAAAAAGATCATACACTTCTTCAAAAGGCTTTTGCTGCCGTTGCATTTTCTTATAGATAGAATAAATATGCTTTGGGCGACCTTTAATCTCAAAATTGAACTCCAATCCTCGAAGCTGTTGTTCAATCGGTGTCATAAACTCATCAATAAATTGCTCGCGCGATTCTTTTTTCTCTTTAAGTTTGCGAACTACAAACTTATACGAAGTAGGATCTATGGCTTTAAAGCACAAATCTTCGAGTTCATTCTTAATAGCAAACAAGCCAAAACGATGTGCTAACGGAGCATAAAGGTCCATCGTTTCGTTAGCAATTTTAATCTGTTTCTCTCTTTTGAGATGATGTATAGTCCGCATGTTGTGCAGCCGATCAGCAAACTTGATGAGTACAACTCGAATGTCTTCTGCCATAGAAAGAAGCAGTTTCATAAAAGCTTCTGCCTGCTTGCTATTTCTGCTCTTAAAAACACCTGCTATTTTTGTAACACCATCAATAATCACTGCAACTTCGTTACCAAACCAAAAACGGATATCTTCAATCGTTACGCTAGTGTCTTCGACCGTATCGTGTAATAAAGCTGCTATTACTGATATATCATCAATATTTATCTCTCGTGCTACAATGGTTGCAACTTCCACGGGATGATAATAATAAGGCTCTCCAGAAGCTCTAGTCATACCCTCATGAGAGTAGAAGCAAAGCTTAAATGCTTTTGTGATGAGTTCCTCGTTTACATCATCAATGTGCTCTTTACATACCTCAAGAAGCTGCTTCAAGTCCTCTCGTTGCGCTTTCTTCAGCTTTACGCTATCTAAATCTATATCTCTTAAAACTTTAGCTTCGTCCATCAACTCTCAATATTAAACTATACCGTTATATAACACACTTTTAATGGTTAAAACAATCCATAAATATAAAAAAAGCGGTTATGTAAATACACAACCGCTTTGCATCTAAATTTTCATTTTATAGACTTAAAACCACGCCAAACATAATGCGGCCAGTTTTGTCATCCATATTTGGAATCTCAATATCTCTACTAGTAAATCTGTATTCCACAAATGGTTTTAGTAGTGGTATTATAGTTACTTTAGCACCAATAAAAGTATTCCAATAAATATTCGATTCATCGTCGTCATCAGGATTAACGCCCACTCCTTGAAAATCCTTGTATTTTAAATCTACGTTCTCAGAACCAAGCCCTAAACCAATATAAGGTTCTATGAGACCTACAGAAACGCCACCTACTGCAGCAAGACCAAAGTCATAATTTTCTAATTTTTCTGAGTAAGAGAATCCTCCACCACTATCAATAGAATTTTCTTCGCTGAAATAACTGAAGTGAGCTCTTATTCCTAGGTTCACAAAAGGAATACTTTGCAAAATTCCAGACTGAATACGCACACCAAAACCACTTTGAGGCTCCGAATCTCTAAGCTCGTACGAGGCGCCAAGTTCAAATTGTGCGAAAGATGGTAAGCTTATACATACAAATGCAGCTATCAAAAATATCTTCTTAATCATAGTATTTTCTCGTTTTCTTTAGTTGAATTGAATTTACGAAACCTTATTTGTGAAACAAGTTTGAAAATTCTAAAAAAGTGATTGAAGTAGACGTTATTAAAGTTGTATATTTGGCGCTTCCTGTTAAAAGGAATTGGGAAACCAAGCCGCAGTGGTGGAATGGTAGACACGTTGGACTTAAAATCCAATGGGAGATAATCCCGTGCCGGTTCGAGTCCGGCCTGCGGTACAAAACGCCTCGTAAAAATTTGTTTTTGCGAGGCGTTTTTCGTTTTGGTAAAACATAGGTTCGCATATTTCTCATTTGTTTCTTTTTAAGCTCCTAAGACTATTTTAAACACTTTTCTATTAAAATATTCTAAAAGAATATTAACCTCTGTAATTACTAACTTTTTCTTATAATTACATTAGACGATTAATTAATTTCGTTTGATGTCGATACATCTTATTATACCCTCTCTTCTAAAGAATTGACTAAAGAAAGAATTATGAAAGAAAAACAGAATAAAACGGTGATGATTGTCGAAGATGATTTGATCCTAAACCTTCTGTATGAAAGCTATCTAGAGAAGCTTGGCTATTACGCTGAAGGTGAACTGGTTTATGGTAAAACCGCTATTGAAGTAGCAAAAAGAATCAATCCTGATTTAATATTAATGGATATTTCTTTAGAAGGTGATATGGACGGTATTACTGCCATGAAAGAAATCCGAAAATTCTCTTCTGTTCCTGTGATTTATATAACTGGTAACTCAGATCCGTATCACGTTCAAAGAGCTAAAGAAACCGATTATTTAGATTACTTAGTTAAACCTATAGAGTTTAATGACCTTAAAGAATCTATGGAAAGAAACTTCGAACAACTTTCTAAGTAGCATACCTCAAACTAATTTTATGCACTATGAGCAAAAGATGTCTTTTCGCTCTGTCCTTTTTTTTCGCAACGCTTTTAGCTTGTAGTTCAACTCAAACTACAATCGAAATCCCACCTAAGCTGCAAAGCTCACTCGCAATCGAAAGGCCGATTCCAAATCCTATCGAGTTACCTTCCTATTTTTTAGAATCCATTAAAAAGGGAACGCGAACAAATAATGGCGCTCCGGGAGAGAACTATTGGACCCAATATGCGGACTACCAGCTTAATGCAGAACTCTCTCCAGTAGATACCACACTTAGTGGCTCGGCAATTATCACTTATTATAATAACTCTCCCGACAAACTTCCTCTTGTCTTATTCGAGCTCGCTCAGAATTTGCATGCCGCGGGTACTCCCAGACTTGAACCCGCAGAAATTACTGGAGGAATGAATATCCACTCGATTTCTGTAAATGCAGAACCTGTTGAATTAAGCACAAGCCCTAGACTTGGAAATGCTTCCTATGGAATCCAAGGCACTAATATGTACGTGGTTTTGGGAGAATCATTAGTTTCAGGTGGAAATGTTACCATAGAAATTGATTTCTCATTTAAAATCCCTCGTGAGGGAGCTTCGGGTCGAATGGGATATAGCTACGACAATCTCTTTTATCTAGGTTATTGGTATCCACATATTGCGGTTTATGATGATTTAGAAGGTTGGTTTAAAGACACTTTTACTGGTAATGCTGAATTTTATCACGATTTCTCAGATTACGATATTACCATCACAGCCCCCCAAGATTGGATAATAATGAGTTCGGGAGAGTTTACAAATCCCGAAGAAACCTTATCCCCTGAAGTATTGTCTAGATATCAGGAAGCTATTAAAAGCGATACGGTTATCACTATTATTTCGGAAAGTGATTTTGGAAAGGCAACACTATCAAACGAAACTGGGAAATTAGAATGGAAATTTCGAGCTGAAAATGTTCGAGATGTTGCTTTTAGTGCTACCAAAGAATCTATTTGGGATGGCACGAGATCCAAAGTTGGTGATCTTGATGACGACGGCGTTCTTGACTACGCTCGTATCAATTCTTTTTGGAGAACTTCTGCTCCCAATTGGCATCAAAGTGCGCTTTTTGCTCAGCATTCTATATCCTTTCTCTCAAAATTTTCGGGTATTCCTTACCCTTGGCCACAAATGACAACCGTTGAAGGTGAGGGTATTATTGGCGGTGGCATGGAATTTCCTATGATGACGATTATCGGCGCTTATAACGGTAGAACACCTCAAGCTTTTTACGATGTAATAGCGCATGAGCTCGCACACATGTGGTTACCAATGATTGTAAGCTCTAACGAACGCCGTAGAGCTTGGATGGATGAAGGTGCTACCACTTTTCACGAAGCTAATGCTCGATGGGACTTTTTTGAATTGGAAGAAGACTTAGCGCCAGAATATGCCGGATTTCTTAGACTTTCGGGAAGCGATAAAGAAGGGGAAGTAATGCGATACTCAGATTATCATTACTCAAGTACTGCATATGGAATAGCTTCGTACACAAAACCAGCTTCTACTCTATTTACCTTGCGAGGTTTACTTGGAGAGGATGTATTTATGAAAGCTTGGACAACTTACATCAGTAGATGGGCATACAAACATCCAACACCATACGATCTGTTTAATACTTTTGAAGATGTAACAGGCCAAGATCTGGACTGGTTTTGGAGAAGCTGGTACTTTGAAACATGGGAACTAGACCAAGCTATTGAAGAAGTCAAAATTCAATCCAACTCTGTAACTGTTAGTATTAATGACCTTGGCAACATTCCAATGCCAGTAGACTTAACGCTCTTTTTTAAAGATGGAACGGAAATTGAAACTAGAATTGGTGTAGACCAGTGGTTATTAGGAAAACGAAGATTATCCATCACTTTGCCCATCAATTCATCGTTGCAAAAAGTAACCATCGATAAAAATTCGATCTTTCCAGATGTAAACAGAAGTAACAATACGTGGAAAAAATATTAGAAGTAGCACACTTTTAAGCATAAATATTAAGAGTTTGTTCACGTTTTTTTACTTTATAGGTATATGCAAGGCAGGCAAATTCGTTTAAATTGCCATACTAAATTAATCTAAACTTATGTTAGCACGTAACCGAGCATTCCGCTGGATTTTATTAATGATGGGGCTTGTAGCCATCATCGCTCTTACAGGCATGAACCTCTATTCTTTGTACGAAATTCGAGATAGAGTTACAGAGGGCGAGAGTTCTCGCCAAATACGTAAAGCAGAAGAAATCACTTTAAAAGTTAGAAGTGAGCTTTACTCTCCTTTCTTTAGTCTATCTCGCTTGGAGCTAGAGCCTTTGGAAGAGTCGCTCAACAAAAACGGTCGTTTTCCCGAAAATATTCTAAGCATCATGAAAGATGTTTCTAATAATCCCATTTATACTTCTATCTATTACACTCCCGCTAATGTAGATCCTTGTGTGGAAAACTCTAACGTGTACATGTTTAATAGTAATGTGTCTAAGATGACTCCAACCCAAACCTACAGCCCTATACTTTGCGACGGTGTTGGTTTGGTAAGAACAAAAACTCGGATTCAATTAAACGACTTCGATTATCAATGGAATACAATTATTGTGTTTGATACCCATCGAAGTATGAACATTGGCTTGATTAATCTCCCAGAAAATAGAGTGATTGGATACTTCACCTTTCTAATCAACAAAGATTATGTTATCAATGAATTAATAGCTCCAATGATCAGCGAGTACTTTGATTCAGGAGAAGAAAATGGAACTATTGTTTGGCTACACGATTTTGGTAAAGGAGAGGTACTTGCCACAAACGACACAAGCGTTCCATTTAATTTTGATTTGGTTGACGCAAGAGTACGCTTCCCTAGGTTTTTTGATAACTGGAACATTAAAATTGCATTCCTAGACTCTCAAATTGCATCTGCTTACAACGCCACCTTTATTAAAAGTTTAATAGTACTAGGCTTTGCCGTTATGTTCTTACTCGGAGCATTACTTTTCATGTTTTTTACTGCCCAACGGGAAAGGAATCTATCTCAACGACAAGCTGGTTTTCTAGCAAATGTTACTCATGAACTTAAGACACCTCTTGCTGTTATGCAGGCAGCGGGAGAAAATATTTCTGATGGACGAGTGACAAAACCATATCGGCTAAAACAATATGGTGAACATATATACCAAGAATCGATTCGGTTGCGGAAAATGATTGACAAGCTCTTAGACGTTGCAAAATATGATTCCGGCCATAGTCTTATTAAAACTGCGCCATACCAAATACACTTTCTTTTGGCCGAGTACATTCACCAAACTAAAGAGTTTATTGAAGAAAAAGGCTTTGAGTTGAATTTCAGTGTTGAGGGAGACATTCCCTACAGCAACATTGACCCAGTGAGTGTCGAGACCATCATAAGTAATCTCTTAGAAAACGCTGTTAAGTATAGTTTGGAAGATAAAAAGATACTTGTTCGTGTTTTTATGGAGAAGAAAAATATAGTTTTTGAAGTCACTGATCACGGAATGGGTATCAAGAAAAAAGAGTTGAAAAATATTTTCCGGAAATTCTATCGTGTGGAAGATTCCTTAGTAGCAAGAACAAAAGGACATGGACTCGGGCTTAGTATTGTTCGAAGCCTTGTAGTTTTAAATAACGGAACCATATCTGTAAAGAGTGAGTATGGTAAGGGAACTACTTTTAAAGTAAGTTTTCCCACTATTGCCACGCAAGAAGTTGCACAGCACTCAAAAAAAAGTGGTATAATCTCAACTGAACATTCTAAAGTAAATACCAGCCATGTCTGATAAGAAGAATAAGATTCTTGTTGTAGAAGATGAACCAAGCTTAATTTTCACACTACGAGATACGCTCGAAAGTGAGGGCTTCACTGTTTTTGTAAGTGAAGACGGTGATAGTGCCGTAAATATGGTGAAAGAGCATAAACCAGATCTTATGATTCTTGATATCATGTTACCTGGTAAAAGTGGGTACGATATCTGCCAAGAAATTCGTGAGCTTAAATATACCTTCCCAATCATTATGCTCACCGCAAAAGACCAAGAGCCCGATAAAGTAAAAGGTTTAAATCTTGGTGCAGATGATTACCTCACCAAGCCTTTTGGTGTAAAAGAATTACTTGCTCGCATCCAAGCTAGGTTGCGTAGAGCTGGTACTTACTCAAACTCTGGACAAGTAGATATTCTTCAGTTAGGGGAAGTTAAAGCCGACCTTACCGAAAGTGAAGTGGTTCACCCAGGCGATAAAGTTATTGAACTTACCGCTCGTGAAGTAGAACTCATTAGATACTTACTTTCGCACGCAAACAACCCTGTATCCAGAGACGAGCTATTAGAAAAAGTATGGCGCTACGAATATAGCACCAATACTAGAACTGTTGATGTTCACATTTCTAAGCTCAGAGCTAAAATTGAACTTCACCCAGACGACCCAAAATACCTCATTACCTTACACGGTGTCGGGTATATGCTAAAGCTTAACTAAGATCTTTATTAGCTTTAACAAATTTAGTGAAATTCTTTACTTGTGAAATGAGTAGCCCTTGAGCAAATTCATTTTTCAAGCCTTCTTCAGGATTGAACTCTTGATGTACACGTTGTATAAAAACGCGCTCAGGAAACTGTAGTGCGTTTCTATAATTCGCAATCTGCTGAAATTGTTCTACCGCTCTCAATGCACCAAAAGCACCAGATGCTTCTCCGATAAAAGCCATTGGCATCTTTTCAAACGCGTTTGGGAAAGGAAGATAATCCACAAACAATTTTAAGATTCCAGGGAACCCACCATTGTATTCGGGTATTACAAATACCAATCCATCTGACTCTAAAATTGGTGCACGAAAGTTCGTTACCGACTCTATTTCTTTCCCATACTTACCTCCAACAACATCAGCAGCCGGAAAATCTTCCAAACTTATCACTGATACTTCTACTCCTTCAGCTTCATATAATTTCTTTACGTAATTCGAAACCGCTAAGGCATTTGAATTGGGGCGATCCGTAGAGCTTATAATCTTAATATCCATGTATACTATTTTATTCTTTTACCTTGATGAATGTCTTTTAATACAAAAACCGTTCCATAGTTTAACATTAAACTATTTATTTACTCGATTTTCTAATTTCGTCTAATCTCCTAGCCAACAACCCTTCCCGTCCTTCAACTCCTGGTGTAAAAAATGTCTTATTCTTTAAACGATCTGGCAAATATTGCTGATCAACCCAATGGTTCGGGTAGTTATGAGGATATTTATACTCTTTTGATGCGTTCTCTACATCCAAATAACGTGACGATAGTTTATTCGCTGTTCTATCTTTTAGATATGGAGGTACTGGTTGCGCCCCTCGATCTTTGATTAAGGCATTTACTTCGAAAATAGCGGCTGTGCTATTACTTTTCGGGCACATACTTAAGTACAAGCAGGCATGCGAAAGAAAATACATCCCTTCAGGCATTCCACATTTCATAAAAGCTTCTTGGCAGGAATTTACAATAGTCAGCGCATTAGGCTCTGCCAAACCAACATCCTCGCTGGCAAAAATTAACAAGCGCCGGAATATAAAATTAGGATCGTCACCACCTTCGAGCATAGCAATCATCCAATAAAGTGCGCCGTCGGCATCAGAGCCTCTCAATGATTTTATGAAAGCAGAAGCATAGTGATAATGTTCATCCCCCGTTCGATCGTAACGTACATTACGTCTCTGTATGCTTTCCTTAGCGATATCTAGCGTAATTCTAACTACACCATCTTCATCCGGTTTGCTCGACAGTACCGCCACTTCCATCGCGTTGAGTGCATTTCTAACATCGCCACCTGCATAATCAGCAAGGTGATCCAACGCTGCTGCTTCTACCTCAATATTCTTATTACCCAAGCCACGTTCTTCGTCTTCCAACGCACGTGTCATCATTCTTCGAACATCATCTACTTGTAGCGGATGAAGCTCAAAAAGCTGACATCTAGAGAGTAATGGATTTACAAGCGAATAAAATGGATTCTCGGTAGTGGCGCCCACCAAAGTTATAATTCCAGATTCTAAATGAGGAAGTAGCGCATCTTGCTGTGCTTTATTCCAGCGGTGAATTTCATCTACAAATAAAATGGTTTTGCGTCCATTAAGCTTTCGCAATTTTTCGGCTTTTTCTACTACTGCACGAAGCTCCTTAATTCCGTCAAGTACGGCATTTATTATCTGGAAACTCGCTTTAATCTCTCTAGAAAGAACATGAGCCAATGTAGTTTTACCAGAACTTGGTGGACCGTAAAAAATCAATGATCCTATAATTCCACTTTCAATCATACGACGAAGCATCTTTCCTTCGCCAACCAGATGTTCTTGTCCTGCAAATTCTTCTAGCGATTGTGGCCGCATCCGTGTTGCTAGAGGCTCGTTATAATCCGTTTTAGAAGGCTCATTCACCGAGCTTGTAGGTTTATTTTCCTGAAAGAGGTCCATTAATAATGGGTAAAATTAAAATATGTGCAATGTATGTTTCACATCCACTCGAAACAAGTGCATTAAGCAACTTTAGAGTAAGCTTTTTTGGCTTCCGAATTCCTGTAAATATTGAGTGAGTTTTATTTTCTTCCGAGCGCTGTCGCTAGTCATATATCTGAGTTTCCCAAAAACATGTCGCTCTTGCCAGGCTCTGTCAAATCTACCAAAGCACCAAAAAATGCCCGAATAGCTATTTGGATCCCTTCCATCTATGGCGTATTTGTTATTCAGCTCAATTAGATATTCGAGTGCGGTTCTGTGATTTGGCGTCCACTCAATTACCTTTTTTCCCCATAACATACGCAAATAGTTATGGATGATTCCTTGCTCCCTTAACTGAGTTTGCGCTGCATTCCAAAGTTCATCATGTGTTCGGGAAAACTCAAGTTCTTCCAAACTATAAACATATTCACGAACATCATCGCTGTGTTTTTCCATCGACTTAATAGCCCAGTCAGGTAAACTTTCGAACGCATCGTAGTTGGGTGTGTGGTGTGCAAAATGGAAGCCAACTTCTCGCCAAGTAATAACTTCATCCATAAAACTCTCGATACTGGCATTGCCATTAAAAAAGCCTGCGTTCTTTCCTCCGTTAGGTGTTAACGAGTTCAAATCCCAATCTTCGGGCTGCTCAGCTAATGCTGCTTTAACAATTTCGTACTCGCTAATCTTTCCAAAATGAAGCCACGGGCTTAATCCACTTGTCTTTTTTTCGTCGGGATGATTTCTCTTCTCGTCATAATCCAGCAAATCGTTTGTTGTAAATTCACTCAATCGTTCTAACGCGGCTTTTCTTGTTCCCTTCAGCTCTAAAGCTTTTACTTGGTGATTGATGTCGAGACCCGCAATAGTTTTCGGGATGTCGTCAAGTTCCTTTTCAATTGGAGGATATTTCTCCAAGAACTCTTCTGGCAATGAGATAACTGTTCTATTTTCTAATGCCGATATCGGATTTTTCTTTGGTGGATTGGTAAAACCTTCCAGAAAATGTTGCTGCATAGTTCTACGGAAGAGGTAGGCTGAGTATGGAGCTTTTTCAGTGATGCCCAATGGAATGATTCCGTTTGAATCGACGGTGATGTAGGCAATCTTTACTTTTTGAGAAACATGTTCATTATTTGTGCGCATGATGAAAACAGGAAATTCATCCGAAATAATTGCACACGCTCTTTCGGCTAATTGGTAAATAAGCCCTTTACCTGCTCCAGTCTTTGGCTCCAAATAACTGTAGTAATTCAAATCTTGTTCTCTGGCAAAGAGTGCATTTTCTTTCATCCCTTCCATTAAAAAGCTATGAAACCGATCGCTGGCCCAAGGGTAATTTATACTTAGTCCTTCATAAACTAAGAGTGGTTTGTTCAATTTATTGGCCCATGCAATGGCGTATTCTAAAGCATAATTATACTCGAAACGTCGATTGATTTGCATCCAATAAAGCACATAATCACCCTCTTCATTCACGGGTTCAGTGTTTTTATCGAACTTCCTGTAGCTATTTATATTCTTCATATACTTTTTATCTGTAGTAGCTCATCAACCAAAATAGCTTTGCGCACATTCCTTAATTTGTTGATTACTTAGTGAAGAACTCTATTTCTCATTCTCTGAATACTCTTTTTTCCAAAGAATAAAAAAGCCATAGATTTTAAAACGACAACTTCGTTAATTCATCTATGGATACAAACGCACAAGTTATTACCGATTTTTATACTGCTTTTCAGAAAAGAGATTATGCCGCAATGAATGCGAGCTACCACAAAGACTTACATTTTAAGGATGAAGTGTTTGATCTACACGGAAAAGAAGCACCTGCCATGTGGCATATGCTATGCGAAAGAGGCACTGATTTAGAAGTTACTTTTTCAGACATAAGTGCTAACGGTGAAACGGGAAAAGCTTACTGGGAGGCTATTTACACTTTCTCTCAATCGAAGCGAAAAGTTCATAATAAAGTACATGCCAGCTTCCGATTTAAAGATGGAAAAATTATTGAACATATCGATCAGTTCAATTTTTGGGCTTGGACTAGAATGGCACTCGGCACTGTGGGTACGCTTTTGGGTTGGACAGGTTTTATCAGAACAAAAGTACAAGCTACTGCTGGAAAGTCACTCAAAGCTTTTATTGCATCCCATCCAGAATACCAGAACAACTCCTCTGAATCATAGATTATAACTCCATCCAATAAATCACACAATGCGACAAAATTTGCTTAGCGAAGGAGCTAAAGAACTAAGTTACGAGATTCGTGAAATCGTTAAAAAAGCGAATCTCCTTGCCAATGAAGGATTAAAAATCACTTGGGAAAATATTGGCGACCCCATCCAAAAAAATGCAACCATTCCTATTTGGATGAAAGAAATTGTTCAGGAGTTAGCGGGTAATGACAAGAGCTACGGTTATTGTGACTCCAAAGGTATTCTTGAAACACGAGCGTTTCTAGCAAAACGAAGTAATGCTTACGGTGGAACTCAAATTACCGCCAACGATATTCTTTTCTTTAATGGATTAGGTGACGCTATTGCAACTATGTACAACTATTTGGATGCAACCACGCGAGTTATCGGGCCATCACCAGCATATTCTACGCATTCATCGGCGGAGGCTGCACATGCAAACCATCAGCCACTTACCTACAATTTAGACCCAGAAAATCATTGGTATCCTGATGTTGAAGACATTCGCAATAAAGTAAGGTACAATCCCAATGTCGTAGCTATTCTCATCATCAATCCTGATAACCCAACAGGGATGGTGTATCCGAAAGAAATTTTAGAAGAAATTGTATCCATCGCTCGCGAATACGATTTATTTTTAATTTCCGATGAAATATACCATATGATTACCTACAATGGTGCTCGCGCTTACGCTTTATCAGAAGTTATTGGCGATGTGCCGGGCATTGCAATGAAAGGAATTTCAAAAGAAATGCCTTGGCCAGGTTCGCGTTGTGGCTGGATAGAATGCTACAACAAAGACAAAGATGTTGAGTTCGCTCGGTTATGTAAATCCATAGACGATGCCAAAATGATTGAAGTCTGCTCAACTACACTTCCTCAAATGGCTATTCCTAAAATTCTAGGCGATGATAGATTCCTAGCTTATCGCGAGGAAATGAATATCAAAATTGGAAAGCGAAGTAAGTTTATTGCTGAAACTCTTCAAGAAGTTCCAGAGCTTACATTCAATCCTACTTATGGTGCTTTTTATAATACCATTGTGTTCAAGTCGGGTAGCTTAAAGGATAACCAATCACTCGAAATTGCCAACCCAAAAGCCAAACAATTGGTTGAACGCTGGGTAGAAGGCGTTTCCTTAGATACTCGCTTTGTATATTATCTACTCGGTGCTACTGGCATTTGTGTGGTTCCCATTTCTTCGTTCTGTTCCGATTTAATGGGTTTTAGAGTTACGCTATTAGAGGAAGATGAGGAATTGCTTCAACGAACATTCAAAACCCTCAAGAAAGCTATTCGTCAGTATTTAGATTCTTGAAGTTGAGATTGATTCCAGTTAAGAAAATTCTGTAAAAACTTCCCAAAAAATAGTCGCTAAAACTATATTGAGAAGCACTTAAATCTCCGTACCTTCTATTTCTCAAATATTTAACGAATTACTGAAGTCTTGAGCGATCAAAAAATTATTTTCTCCATGGTTGGGGTTAGCAAAGTGCATAAACCTAACAAAACTGTTCTAAAAGATATCTATCTATCCTTTTTCTATGGCGCCAAAATTGGCGTACTTGGATTAAACGGTTCTGGTAAATCTACCTTATTGCGCATCATTGCCGGCGAGGATAAAGATTATATTGGTGATATAAGTATACAGAAAGGTATCACATTTGGCTACTTGGCACAGGAACCACATCTTGACCCAGAAAAAACAGTTAAAGAAATTGTTCAAGAAGGCGTACAAGAAACGGTAGATCTAATTAACGAATACGAAGCCGTAAATGTGGCTTTTGGTGATCCGGATGCTGACTTCGACGCTCTTATTGCCAAACAAGCTAAGCTTCAAGAAAAAATTGACCATCTCGACGCTTGGGATTTAGACAGTAAACTAGAGCAAGCAATGGATGCTCTACGCTGCCCTGATGGCGATACTCCTGTAACTGTACTTTCTGGTGGTGAAGCTCGTCGTGTAGCTCTTTGCCGTTTGTTACTTAAAAAACCTGATGTGTTACTACTTGATGAGCCTACTAACCATTTAGATGCTGAATCTGTTGGTTGGTTAGAGCAACATCTTGCCCGCTACGAAGGAACTGTAATTGCAGTAACTCACGATAGGTATTTCCTAGATAACGTTGCTGGTTGGATTCTAGAACTTGACCGTGGTGAAGGACTTCCGTTTAAAGGAAACTATACCTCTTGGTTAGAGCAGAAGTCAGAACGACTACAACAAGAAGAGAAGCAAGAATCAAATCGCCAAAAAACACTTCAACAAGAGCTTGAGTGGATTCGCCAAAATCCTAAAGGCCGAAGAGCTAAAAGCAAGGCGCGTATTAACGCCTACGAAGAAATGTTGGCTAACGACAATGAGAAGCGCAACGACGACATGCAGATTGTAATTCCTGCGGGTCCACGTCTTGGGAACAAAGTTATTATTGCTGAAGGACTTTCAAAGGGATTTGGCGATCGTCTGTTAGTAGAAAATTTAGAATTTCAATTGCCTCCTGGGGGAATTGTTGGAATCATCGGGCCGAACGGTGCTGGTAAATCTACTTTATTCAAAATGATTATTGGGGAAGAAACTCCTGATAGTGGAAATCTCGTTATTGGCGAAACGGTTCAACTTGGTTACGTAGATCAAAAACGTCCGTTAGATCCAAACAAAACCATTTGGGAAGAAATTTCTGGTGGACATGAAATCTTGAAGTTAGGCAACCGAGAAATAAACTCTCGTGCATATGTATCTCGTTTTAACTTCGCAGGAAGTGATCAACAGAAAAAAACGGGAGAGATTTCTGGTGGTGAAAGAAACCGAGTTCATTTAGCAAAAATGTTGAAAGAAGGCGCCAATGTATTACTACTTGATGAGCCGACTAACGATTTGGATGTTAACACGCTCCGTGCATTGGAAGAAGCTCTCTTAGAATTTGCTGGCTGTGCAGTGGTTATTTCTCACGATAGATGGTTTCTAGATCGCGTAGCAACGCACATCTTAGCATTTGAGGGTGATAGCCAAGCTTACTGGTTTGAAGGCAACTACGCCGAATATGAAGAGAACCGCAAACGTCGACTTGGTATCACTGAAGACCAACCGCATCGTATTCACTACAAAAAACTAACTCGTTAATTTCGAGCTTGGGTATAGCACCCATCAGTTTATAAAGATTGAAGAAGCCAGCCTTTTGCACAAAGAGGTTGGCTTTTTTGTGGGTAGATGTAGGGTTAGATTATAGATTATAAAATAATTCCTACCACGGATAAGTCCTCCATTGAGGGAGGTGGTTTTTGGTATTTCCAAAAAACGGAGGGTGTTCTTTGGAATCGTAGCTAGTGGACTTGAAGCTTCATCTTTTCTGGAATTGTTATAACGAACACCCCTCGAATCATCCAAAGAACTGTTTGGATGATTATCTCCCCTCAATGGGAGACTTTTCGCTATCCAATGTGAACATTCATCACCGCGCGATCCTCACCCTGAGACAAAACAAGTTTTGCCTCCGTAACTCCTAGTAAGCATTCGGAACAAAGTTAAACCTTCACATATTTATAGTTCTGAAGGTTCTTCGGAGGTATCCTCAGAATGACAGTGATCGTTGTTTAATTTATTAGAACGGGTGCCTAGCTTACTCATATCTAACTACTAAATACTAAATACTCCCATCTTAACATTAAATCTATTGACATCCCTTCAAAAAGCTTGTAATCTTTTGGCGTACTAGGTTTCTGCTGAAATCATCATTTCAGTAGAATGAAAAGGGAATCCGGTTAGAATCCGGAGCTATCCCCGTAGCTGTAAACTCTCAACAGCTGTTTAACAGAGACCACTGTTCGTGTAAAGCGGATGGGAAGGTGTTAAACAGTAGAGTAAGCCAGAAGACCTGCCTAATACACACTGAACATTCAGGCTTTCGGAGGAAAGGCCGGGAATAGACTCCATTTTTTGGCTTTATACGCCTGTTTTGGATTTGCTCCCTCCCCTCTTTTTATATAATTGATTATAAAAAACCGAAAGCTCATTGGTAATCTAAAAATTAAGTTAACACCATGAGCAAAATCAAAATAGCTATCATATTTGGGGTCCTTTTGTGCACCTCTTCATTGCAAGCACAAAACACACAAACTGCCGATTCACTAGAATTAGGCACCATCGTAGTAACCGCATCTAAAACGCCAACATCTAGCAGAGAAACTACACGTCCTGTTATTGTTATCAACGAGAAGCAAATTCAACAAAGCGCAGGCAGAGACCTTGCAGAACTTCTAAATCAACAAAGTGGCATTGTTATAAATGGCGCACTTAGCAACCCAAGTAAAGACAAAGGCGTTTATTTGCAAGGCGCTTCTACGCAGTACACACTCATCCTTATTGATGGACAGCCTGTAAACGATCCTTCTGGAGCTGGCGGAGCTTTCGATTTAAGATTATTCCCACTAAGTAGCGTAGAACGTATTGAAGTTGTGAAGGGAAGCATGTCTACCTTGTACGGTTCGGATGCCATCGCTGGAGTAATTAATATCATCACAAAAAAAGCGAGCGATAATTCCGTTCAAGTTAACGGTTTGACTTCTTACGGTTCTAATGCAACCTTTTTAGGATCCCTTGGAGTGACCGGAAAATTAGATCGCGTAGGCTATGCTTTAAATTACAGCCGCGAGCAATCTGATGGAATTAATGAAGCTACAGACCAATTGAATGCTGGAAACTTCGACAAAGATGGCTTTTCTCGAGATGCCGTTGGTGCTCGTTTGAATATCGATGTGTTAGAAGGATTGTCCGTAAGTCCGTTTCTAAACTACTCTAGCTACGATGGCGATTTTGACGCCGATGCTTTTACCGACGGTGCCAACAGTTACCAGGCTGAGTTAATTAACCCAGGTGTAAATGTTGACTACAAAAAAGATGATTTCACACTCAAAGGTGGTTACCATTTGAATAAGGTTGAACGCATTTTTAACACCGCTTTTGGTTCTAGCACCTACAAAGGGAATATGCAAAATGCAGATGTTTATGGAACTTATTTGTTCTCCGAAAACATCAAAGTATTGGGTGGATTTAACTTCCAGAATGTTGTTCTTGATGATGGCGATGCTGCTACAGAAAATCCTGATGCAACGCTCTACAGCCCTTATGTAAATGTACAATTAAACTCAGGAATTGGCTTAGGTGCTGAGTTAGGATTCCGTCTTAACCAACATTCTGATGCAGGCTCAAATGCCACATACAGTTTTTCTCCTTTCTACAATCTCTCAGAGAACATCCGTGTGTTAGGAACCTTAAACACAGGTTTTAAAGCGCCAACATTAAACGAACTCTTTGGTCCATTTGGCGCAAACCCAGATTTGAAATCTCAGAAAAGTCGCTATGCTAGTTTAGGGTTAGAGCTTTTTGCACTAAACGGAAGAGTAAACGCCAAGGCATTGTATTTCAATCGCCATATTGATGATGTAATTATCTACGCTTTCCCAAATGGTTATACAAACCAGGACAAACAAGACGATCAAGGTTTTGAGTTTACCACTAGCTGGATTGCCAATGAAATGATTTCTGTAGATGGTTTCTATAACTACGTAACAGGCGAAGCAACCACAAAAGATGGTACAGGACAAGAAGTGAAATCAGATAACTTAATCCGCCGTCCAAAGCATAATGTTGGATTAAATATCAACCTACAGCCAATTGAGCAACTATCCGTGAATATCGGTGGAAATTACACTGGCGAAAGAAAGGATTTATTCTTTAACCCAGCCAATTTCTACGCTTCCGAAGGAGTTACGTTAGATGCTTATACACTTATTAATCTGTATGCTGAATATCGTTTCGTTTCTCCAGGCATCACTCTTTTCGGCGATGTAAAGAATCTTTTCGATGCTGACTATACCGAAGTTTATGGTTACAATACGCTAGGTACTTCTGTAAAAGTAGGCTTACGCTTTACACTTTAAGTATCCTAAAGAATCTGCCTTATGAAGAAGATACAACTTGATTCAAAAGATTGGTTTGCACTGCTGTTCATTTTAGGAACAGCAGTTTGGCGCGTTATGATGTCGTACGAGGCAACTCGGATTCCAGAGTTTAGCAACTTCACTCCTGTTGGGGCGATGGCTTTATTTGGTGGTGCATATTTTTCCAAATGGAAAAGTTTTGCCTTTCCAGTACTTACCCTTTGGCTAAGCGATGTGGTTCTTAACAAAATCATGTTCTACGGCGAATGGATTCTTTTTTACGATGGAGCTTTCTGGACTTACGGTGCATTTGCTTTAATGGCTTTAGTTGGCCGTTTTGTGATGAAAGAGAAAAACGCTCAAACATTCATCAGTTCCTCATTAGCCATTGTCCTCATTCATTGGATTATTACCGATATTGGAGTTTGGTTGTATAGCGGAACCTATCCTCAAACCTTAGCTGGCTTTTGGGCATGTTTAGTAGCTGCAATTCCTTTTGAAATAAATTTCCTACTTGGAACACTTTTCTACGGAACTGTTCTCTTTAGCGTTTTTGAATATATGAAGGCTAAAGTACCTGCTCTTCACCCCATAAAAGTTAATACAGACTGATATGAAAGTAAGTTCTTTCCTTCCTGCCGTAACACATATGATTTACGATATGAACCTTCAGCATATGCTTGAAGGTATCACATTCGAATGTCCGCCCGCAGCTTTAGCCGAAAAACAGGTTGTTGTTCGTTGCGTGCTTGAAGGAAAGAACTATACTAGCATAGAAATTGACCGCATCTTCTCGGCAAGTAAAGCCGAAGGACGAAGTTTGTATTATGTTGAAGAGGAAATCCTTCAACAGATACAACCTGATATCATCTTTACCCAAGATGTTTGTGAAGTGTGCCAAATTGATACGGAATGTACATCGCGTGCCGTGGCAAACTTAGACAAACAGCCCGAAATCATCCCGATTACACCACAATCTCTGCAAGACGTTTTCAATTCTGTTATCACCATTTCTAAAGCGATGGGAAAAGAGGAAGTAGGTTATAGATTTCTTGCTAAAATTATGGAACGTTTGGACGTTATCACCGATAAATTACGTGAACACCGAGCTCCTTTAAAACGTGTTTCTTTACTCGAGTGGATTGATCCGATTTACAATTGCGGACATTGGATTCCTCATCAAGTTGGATACGCTGGAGGTATTGATATGCTTTCCAATCCATCAGGCGATAGCATTGTAATCCCGTGGGAGAAAATTGTGAAATACGATCCCGAAGTGCTCATCATTGCTCCTTGCGGTTTCGACATAAAGAGAACTGCGGAAGATTTAAGTATGCTTACTAGTCGCAAGGAATGGAACAATCTACAAGCTGTTCAAAACAACGCTGTTTATTTAGCCGATTTCGATCTCTTTACTCAACCTTCTGCTGGAACTATTATAGAAGGTGTTGAGCTTTTGGCAGGGCTAATTAATCCCGACATTTTCGAAGTTCCAAGCCATCTTGCCCATAAATATGCACCTGTTCATCAACTTCTAAATCTTGAAAACAAATGAGTGCAGCTAAAACCGTTTTTAATTGGAGTGGTGGAAAAGACAGCGCCCTAGCTTTGTTCAAGATGAAGCAAAATCCTCAGTTCAGTATTGAGAAGCTATTAACCAATGTAAACGCTGGGCTAGACCGTGTGGCAATGCATGGTGTGCGTAGAGAACTCATGACGTTACAAGCCGAAAGCATCGGCTTACCTTTGGCTACGCTTGAACTTCCTGAGAACCCGAGTATTGAAGAATACAACGATCTGACTCAACAGACATTCAAATCACTCCTTGATGAAGGTTTCACCGATACCGTTTTTGGTGATATTTTCTTGGAGGATCTCAAGCTTTATCGTGAAGAACAACTTCAACCCATTGGCTTTAACATCCACTTCCCACTTTGGCAAGCTAATACTAGGGATTTGGTGCTAGAATTTATCGAACTAGGATTTAAAGCAGTGGTGGTTTGCGCTAAATCTGAATTGTTGGATAAAAGCTTTGTTGGAAGAACACTTGATAAAGATTTCATTTCCGACTTACCCGAGAATGTAGACCCTTGCGGTGAAAATGGAGAGTTTCACACCTTTGTGTATGATGGTCCCATCTTTAAAAAGCCCGTTCCATTTTCTATTGGAGAAATGGTATTTCGGGAATACAAAGCACCAAAAAGCATCGAGACAGCTTGTCCCCTTTCTTCAGAAACTGATTCGAAAAGAATGGGTTTCTGGTTTTGTGATTTAGTGCCTGATTGTTATTACTAGCCAAATAAAGATTTTCAAAAATACCCCGTTTGGGTGATTTAATACTGCGCGCTACCTCCTCATTTTGTACAGCAAAATCAACAGGAGTACACAATGAAAAAAACAATCGTAGTATTAGCTAGTCTTTCAATTTTATTAACAGGTTGCGCTACCGTTCAATCCAAAATGGGTGGGCTAGTGTTAAAAATGATGACTAAAAAAGAAGCCAATTTTAGCGAAATGGCCGCAATAGGAAGTTATCAACTCAATGTAACTCCCGCAGATGCAGGAATTACCACATTAGGAACAGAGGACTGGTTGGGCGGTGAAAACCTCGTGGGTGTTCAATTTGTAAAACCAGCGGGTGCTATTGGCGTAATCAGCTTTGATGGAACGGTTACTATAGGCGGAAAGGAGGCCACAAGTTATGGCGGAGGTGCTTACTTCGCTCGCTTTGATGGCGACGACAAGGCTACAAAAAAAGTAGTAATGGTGAGTTCAAATGGAGAGTCTACCGAGTTCTCTGTCTCGCCTTTACCAAGTATTCGAATTAAAAGTATTAATGGAAGTGCTGAAAACGCAACTATTGATGTAAATGCACCTTTAGAAATCGAATTAGAGTATGACGCTGCTGCTAAAGGTAAACGTGTTACGATTTCACTCATCACCAAAGCGGTTGGGTCAAAAGGTTTTGCTTACTTCCAATCAGCTATCGTAGGCGACAAAATTAGTATCTCAGCCGATGCTTTTAAGCACAAGCATATTGCCGGCGCTGGTCCAACAGGTAAAGATGTAACTAATTGGTCAACTGGAGAGAATTATCTTGTGGTGAACATTATAGAAAACGACCGAAGTGAGACTGGTCAACCATTCCCATATTTCCGTAAAACTCTAGGCTCTGGCGACTCAAAAGCTGTAACCGTTACAGGTAATTCGGAAGGCCGAGCTTACGTGAAAGTATCCGGTAAATCGAAAGAAGCAAATGGCGAGTTTGGATACGAAGCTAGCTCTTCTAACGCTTGGTACGCACGTCCTTTGGATACCGATATTAAGAGAATGGGGATTTCATCACTAAGCGTTTCAGGTACTTTGTACAAAAGAGATGTATCAACCTCAGAGCGCGATAATTACGCAACAGGATTTACTGAAATCACCACCACTACTACCACTTTTCAGTTTCCCGAGTTAGATGATAGCTATTGGAATCAGTTTCTAGAGAACATCTATTCTGACTTGTCTTCAACGTTGAAGAATGACTACGGCGTAACTATGGTAGATGTAGATGAGATTACTTCAAACCCAATCTATGATGAGTTCTACACTCCTAAAGATGCAAATAATACCGAGTACATTTCGAAAAACTTACGCGACACCAAACGCCTAGTTGCTAACTCTTTGGGTGAAATTCTTGGCGACAGAACAACAGCTCTTATAGCTGATAATAGCCCTGCTGCTCGATTGACTCGAGATATGAATATGGACGCTTTTATGGATGTTGTGATAAACTATCAGGTTGCTGGCGGAAAAGACAATACCATTGTTTTGCTTCCAAGAGTTAACTATCGAGTAACAGGCCAAAACCAAGGTTATGATGGAACCTCATCAGTATGGCTACAAGGAAGTATCGAAGGTCCTGGTGTTTCATTTAGCGAAGATGAATTCTCTGACTTAAACGCGCTAAACAGAATTGGCCAAAAAGATGTGATTGTGAACTTAATCCGCCAATCTCTTAAAGAGCTATCGGAAGAACAAGACAAATTTGGCTACCAAGCAATTTGGAACACGGCGCTCAAACAGAACTAATCAACTACGATAAGTTGATAATAGGAAGCCTTGTAGGAATGCAGGGCTTTTTTTATGGCTTTGGTTTTTGGACGAGGAGATGGTAGCTGTTATTGAATTACCTTTCGTTACGAACGTCCACGTTCGTAATGTAGTCTAGAAGCTCCTGCTTTCTTAGGGTGGAAGTAACGAAAGAAAACACAGTTCCCCAGTTCATTACCTATCTGCAAACACTTTAACTTTTGTTGTATCTATGAAGTCCGTGTAGTTCTTAGCAACAGGATTATCATATATAAATATTTTCTTTAATGAATCGAGATTATTCATTGTTTCAGGGAGGTCTGAAAAATTATTACTTTTAGCATATAAAAGATTCAAAGACTTAAAATTACCAATTGAATTGGGCAAGCTTTCCCATTCATTATCTTGTATCCAAAGTACTTTTAAATTTTTAAGATTTTGCAATAACTCGATTGTTTCTTTGGGATCCAATTTAGGATTACCACCTATATAAAGTCTTTCAAGATTAGAGAATAATAAAAGCTCTTTGGGTAAAGACTCTAGATTAGAATTTACAAGAGATAAATGTTTTAAAGCTAGTGGGTTTTCAATCATTGAAAATGATACCTGTAAATCCATTTCAGGATTCACTGATAAACTAAGATCTTCCAAACTATCAATATTGGCAATTTCAACAGGTAATATTTTCAGATTTAAATCATTAAGAAGTACTAGCCTAATCTTACTTTCATTAACATTAGAGAAGTCTCTTACATTGGAGTCAGTATCGTACTTTACATATTCTGTGGAATCAGGTCCTCTATAATTGCTGTACGCGTAAGGATTTCTTTCTAGAAACTCATTTTCTAAAACTTGATAACCGATTAGTAAAATTAAAAAGCCTGCAATCACACCTAAAAATATACCAGCCGTACCAAATAAATAGGTCTTTAAAAATTTATCTCGTTCTAGTAAAAATGAAATAATGGGTGTAAGAATCAATAATTGAGCAATAAGACCGATTAAAGAAAAAAGCATTATTCCTAAATCTCCACCAGATTCGCCCCAAGCTCTAAAGAAAATGACACAATAATAGATTACGAAGATAAGGAAGTTGATTAGTACTGAAAGAGTTGTCTTTTTCATTTGAATTGTAGGTTACCTAATGACCCCGCGTTTAAGCGGTGATCCGTGTTAATAATATAAAATAGAACCCTATTCGGGCACGACTTGAAACGTTGAATTTAAAGTAGGTCAGACAATTTTTCTAAAAGTAAGTTTTTCATAATGCTGAATGGTATAGAAATACTCTGTTCTTTGATTTTATCTTTTACACTGTTCCAGACCTTCTCATTTTTGGCGGCATCTAAAAACTCATGTCCATCCCAGCTAAGACCATAAATCCGAATTATTCTCATTCTACCACCTAATGCTCGATCAACTTCACCTTCAATTAGGTTTGCCTCTATTAATAAGTGGCAGTGATAATAAATTTTTTGGGAATCGTAATCCTCTAATGCAATTTCATAAATAAGTTCATTAGTCTCATGTTCTTCAATTCTTTTAAGAATCTTTTTCACGAGTTCCATGTCTCTTTTCATATTCGATATACCTCTTGGGAAATCTATCTAACATTACCCGAATAAGGTTTTAGTACATAGGAAACTTATTTCCATTCAGCACTTTGTAGCCACCATTCGGTTTTTATTGAAGTAACGAAATTTTGGAATTAGAACAAATTTGGTGAAGACTTAGCTAGAGTGGATTATCTTTATATAAATAAGATAATTAGTGAACAAGTTTGGAAATTCTTTAAGTCTCGGTCATCCCTGTAGATGTTAGATAATTCGTTGACAGTTTTAATAAATTAAACTAAGCTCACCGTCATCCTGAAGATACCTCTGAAGGATCTTCCCAGCTAATAAAAAGCAATGGTTTTGTTCGCAGGTGATAGCTGATCTTAACTTCACATTATCTCCGTGCTCGCTAATACATTCATCTCATTAATGGCTGTACTTTTGTTCCGCCCCCGAATCTCGGGTTTTGCACGTACCAAAAGCTCTCGACAAGAATAATTGGCGCGAACTTCA
>TARA_R110002096_G_scaffold186511_2_pt1 | contig 29234 bp, 24 predicted proteins | sample TARA_R110002096 | Tara Oceans TARA_R110002096 (sample SAMEA4397295) | marine metagenome | biome: Polar Biome; feature: [DCM] deep chlorophyll maximum layer (ENVO:01000326); material: water (ENVO:00002006), including particulate matter (ENVO:01000060) such as... | depth 35 m
GTCGAACGCTATGATCGCGCATGATTTTAAGGTCTTCCCGCACTTTAAAAACCAGATCTGAAAACTCTTCTCCAAGGTATGTCTTGTTGTTTTCGTTTCTCCAGTAAACGCTGTTGAGCAAGGGATTGTATGGATCAAATTAGGTGGTAACAACTGCCTTTCAATACCCAATGCAAAGCACTGTTTTATGCAGGTGTGGTAACGATTATGTTTCATAAATATCCTTTAAAAACCCTCTATTCCGTTCGATAATGAAATTGGGGGTCAAAAACATTATTGCTGAAAATCAGAAAGATAGGATATTTTCCGTTCGATAACGTTATAAAAGGGGGAGCTCATCTGAACTGGTATAGCTCCTATTGGGCATTGGAGAGCCGCCAGTATAGCCGTACTTTACTTAACCATCCTCCTATCAAAACTTAACCGATACGATAATGGAGTAGGCCAAAAAGCAACTTGAGCTCAAATCGATATACTCCATTACTAGGAATGGGGAGTGGTGGAGTTGTTTTAACCGATGGGCTACTCACTACTGCCACCAGTACAAAACTCCCTTTTGTTCGTTGGTCTAAAAGTTCAATGCCTTGAGCTTTGCGCCATACCGAACACCATTGTTTAAAACTGTTGTAGTTTAAACCGGCTTGCTGACTATAGGCTCGCATACTTTTTCCTGATCCATACCAACTGTCAAAGTGTAACTGTCGCCTCGATTTTTCTGCTTTGCTTACTTTTATACCCATCTTTTTTTGGGGCTAAACTAAGTACCTTTTGAGGCGATGTAAACATGTAGTTGCTCGGACGGATACGATTAAGGATGGTTTTTAATCATCAACCTTATCTGCCCAGCGCATATTCATGATGGGTAAAATTCTTAACCCTATAGGGTTTTCCTTTATGTAGTTGATCAAACCAAATTGGATACCTTTTGCTGATTTTGTTTGATTGTATAGTCCGATTTGTAATCCAAGAAGATTCTGTGTTAAATTTAATGGAGAGAGCGATACACCTTTAAATACCTTGCTTCCGCTAGCGAGCCCTGCAATTAAAAGACCCTGATATTCGGATGCACCGCCTCCAATTGTAAGAAACACACCTTGGCTTTTTTGACAACTTTGAACTAAGGATAAACCTATTCCTCTTGTTAGTTGAAATTGCCCAAAGCCAGGGTAAACAATGACTCCGTTCATTGTATCAATACTGGTATATAGTCCACCAAAAGCAAACCCATTTACCTTTTTAGCACCTGCGCCAACGATTCCTCCAATAAGACCTCCGTTAATCGTTTCCCTATAACTAGGAGTAACCGCAATTGCCAGACTAAGACCATTAAAAGTTTTTGTTGTAACATTTCTTATGCCTAAGACGTCTAACTTGTAATGGGGTTCGTCATTAACATATTTTTCTTCATTCTTGTCTTGCGCTAAACTTGGTAGCGAAGTTCCTAGAAAAATTATTATCGCAAAAATTCTTTTCATCAAGATTTCGATTATTGGTACCCGAAATTAGTACCAAATAGGAATAAGAAACTTTCTTTTTGCATACGTTTCTCATTTGGAACAATATTAAGGATATTCATTTTAGCAAGCTTATGGAAACCATTTTGGAAACCGTTCTGTATAACTCCATGATCGTATCCCATCGTTAGCTGTGGTTTGTATAGTGATCCATTACTCCAGCTATCCAAGCCAAAGGAGCCATAACCAATACCTATACCCAAATTAGGTAGTTGACCCATTACAACTCTTTCATTCTGGTCAAGTACTGCTGTTCCCAAAAAACCGGGTCTGTTACCAGAAGTTGCTTTCGGTTCTCCAGTTATAACTAAAGCTCCAATATTGGCATTAACTCCGCCTCCATTGTAGCCTAGATCTAAATGAGCTGAATTGAAACGATCGCGTCCATCTCCTAGCAAGGGATTATAGTATAATTTAAACTTATCCCCTGTTGCTAATGAATTAACAACGCTATACAAGGTGGGTAATACCATTGGTATGAAATCATCTTCAAAGCGCATACTGAAATCACCACTGTTAACGCCTATATTACCTGTTCGTTGAGAAGTACCGTCATTATTTAAGTAAAGAGTAGATCCAAAATCATAGCTCGTATTTTCACCCAGTCCTACAGATAAAGTTAGATTAGCACTAAAACGATTACTGTTTCGGCCCGTACCCATAGTCACAAAGTTCTTAGAGTAGCCAAGTTCGTAGTTAATGGCATTTGAACCAGATTGATAAGACCCTTTAAAACCTACTCCTACTCTATTTTCTTTATTACCAAAACTGTAAGTAAGACCAAGAGATTATTGAGAGGTTCCATTTGGTCCTAACTCATTACCGCTCTCAAGACCTTCAAGTTCAGGTGCATGAATAGGTTGGTTTGAGCTAAACTGATAAGGGGTTAAATACGGATACTTTTTCTCAAGCGGATCAGTCGCAAAGAACCTCATGATTCTAGGGTCATGCATTCTGTACTTATAGTTGACACTATTCCCATTTCCTTTGATCTCGTTGTCGATTTCCTGATTTTGAAAACCGTAACGATGTACTTCGGAACCAGTAAATGAACGATTAGGCATTATCATCCCGCCCGGGTAGTAGTCTTGATAACTTAACACATCGGCCTCCGTATACACGGTGGCATCATCCTCAGTTACTGTTACATTATCAATCGTATACTGAAAGGGTTCGGTGCGCTGGTAAGCCGGAACGGGTACCATCATGCGAATGCTACGAATACCACCCCCGGTTACGGTAAAACTAATGCTGTTTATCCCCTGACCTGTCGTTACCGCATTGGCCAAGGTTACAGCACCAGAGGTAATATCCTGGATTGTCATTCGTATTTCAGGAGGGTAAGGATTGGCGCCAGACTCGGTATAATCCCCTAATTCAACTTGGAAAGTATAATCTCCTGCTGTTAAATTTTGCACTTGGTAGGCATTGCCATGTGAGGTAGTAGTGGTTACCAAAAGCTTTTCCTCAAAATTTGAAATTACCGTAGTTCCCCCATTGGTCCAACCTGAAGTTGTTCCATCGCTAAAATCCCATTCATGGAGCATTAAATCTTGGCTTTCTAATAAAGGGGCATCACTAATTACGGCTAAAACATTACCTAAATGATTGCTCAATTCATATCGCTTGTTGCTAAGTTTACGGGAATACTTGGTGCCTGTTGTGGAGGAAGATCGTGAAGCGTAATAATTAAGTAAACCAGCTCTACTAGAACCAAAAATATTGGTCTCGGTAAGACTTGCTGTACTTTGTCCATGTGCTTGATAATAGGTCGCCATTGTATTTCCTTGAGCATCTCTAATATAATAGGTTTTATTGGTAATAGTGCTTGCAGTTGCACTTTTTTGTGTGCGATTTCCAAGGGCATCGTATTTAAAATTGATTTCATCGCCACCTGTTTTTTGGATTTGCTGTACTTTATTGGTTAATGTCCAATCAATTAGACTCAATCCTTCTGCCACATCTTGGGTTAAATTTCCGATAGCATCATAATAATAAAGATGGGTTCCGTTGGCCAAGTCTGTACCACTATATGTTGATGCTTCTGAAACTGATTTTAAACGGTTTCGTTTATAAGCAACAGAATTTCGTTCGATGTTGAATTTGGGGGTCAAAAACATTAGTGCTGAAAATCAGAAAGATAGGATATTTTCCGTTCGATAACGTTATAAAAGGGGGAGCAAGGGGGAGCTGAGCTGGGGAGCAATGTTGGGGAATTTCCCCAAAAAACCCATACTCAGGACTAGATACCAATCCAAATTTTACAAATCTATTCTACCCTAAATCCATCAATACCACTATATAGATCAAAATAAACTGGGTAAAAGGAAGCAGTACGGTCTCCTTTTTTTTGGACCTTGGTAATTTTATCATCACTTATTTCTAGAAAAAAAGCACCATTTGTTTTTTCTCCAAAAGATAGTGATTGTATACTCTTCCTATCTACAATAACCGTTGTACTCTTTGGCGGAAGCTCTATTTCTATTTCAGTTATTTCCAAATTTATTTCACTTAAAATGCGGAATATTGGATCATCTATAGTCTCAGAATCTATTTTATCAACCAAAGAATCTGCCTGAGAAATTGAAGTCAATTCTTTAAAATATTGTCGATTTAAATTTGAAGTTTTAACAATTTTCAATTTCACCTTTTCATTACTAAAGTTTCTAATAAAAAGACCTGTTCTAAATGAACATCCGCTTAGGACAAAAACAACTATCAATAAACATACATTTCTAATCATGATATTTTTTTTAATTACTTCCCTTCTAACCTTTAAGTTTTGGAGCTTTATTTCCTAAAATTATCCGAGGTTCTAAAATATTAGTCCCTGGAGCAATTAGGGGAATTAAGGATCGTGGTTGTAAGATAGTAGGACTCGAGACAGATGTTGGCACCCGTAAACTTGGTAATGAACTCAGTGGAATTTTAGGATAAAAATATTCTCCACTAAGAGATTCTGCCCAAGTTTCTGTATAAAAAGAATGATGATCTGAACCAAAAGCGGCACTAAATAAACTTGGTAAGGCAATTACAGGAAGGTAAGTAACACCCAGATATTGGGATTGAATATAGTGTCCATACTCGTGCAGAAATAAATAATTCGTTTTTGAAGCCTGAATTCTATAATCTCCAAAAATATAAGACCCTATTGTGAGTCCACCCCACCCTTTGGATCCAACATTCATGACTGTTGCCCCTGCCAAATAATTGACGGAATTAATAGTACCAAAAGTGTTAGTGGCATGGGCACCAAAAAAACCTCCCAGAGTTTGTGGTAACTCCCAACTGAATCTGGAAAAAATTTGCCAATATTGTCCAAAAGATGATTTATTTTTATCTGAGGTAAAAAGCCCACCCCAAATCTTTGCTGAATTAATTGCATGCCTATTTGCGCTTTGAAAAAACCCTTCTCCACTGAATAGTCCTTTGACACCGCCGATTATCCAATCATCTACAATAAACAAACCGCCATCTGGATCCACACCATTAATTGGATTATTCCCCATTCCATTATACGGAGAAAAAAATTGCGCATAGGGGTCTGGGCTTGTCCATCTACCTAAACGACCATCCCATGTCCGCAAGGTAAAGAATTCATGGCTGGCTCCAGCTTCATTATCCCTTTCTTGCCCTTGAAAGGCATAGCGATAATTTCCTCCTGCCGCTGTATAACTCTTACCTGGCATTTCCATACCGAAGGGGTAGTAATCTCTTTCAGATAAAACAGTTAGTTCATTTTGAGTAATACTTACGTCTCTCAAGGTAAAACTATTACCCGACCCTTTAAGAGAATTGGGTACAAATACATGAACGGCTATTTTAGTGGTAGCCACATTTTTAAAGGTAATAGATAGAGATCCAGGTGTTTCAGTTGTTTGAGAACCCAAAATAATACTGCCAGTAGTAATATCCACCACCGTTAATTTCACTCCCACAAGCCCATTCGGTTGACCCAAAACAATTGATTTCACGTTCGCTTCAATTGTATAAGTACCTCCTGTTGGAATATTATCAAAGACTTCCTTTACTCCTCCTGTTGTATGAGTAGTAATTGTCACCCCATCTGGATCAAAAATGGCACCTAAAGTATTCGGCCGTAAATCCCATGAATCTAAATTACCGCCTCTGAAATCTGAATAATAATCGACACTTGGTTCATTGGCATAGGTAGAGCGCACATTGCCCAAATGATCGGTAAATTCATAGGCATAACCAATATGAGCGTGTGGTGCAGAAGGTCTCTTGTAATTTCCTAATCTATTGCTACCGTAGATGGATTGTTCTGTCAATTCTACAATACCTCCATTACTCAGGTCTTGCTCATATACAGCCAATACGGTTCCTCCTGCGGCTCGTACATACCAGGTTTTTCGCAAAGCCGTATTAGAAGCGCCCGAAACGTTATTATAGTCTATTTTTTGGGTTCTTTGGCCCAGAGCATTGTAAATATATTCGACTTTTTTGTATTGGTTACTCAATCCAAAATTGCCATAAACCATACTCACCAAACCTCTTTCATTATAGCTAATATGGCTATCTTCTTGCTCGTTGGAGGTCATTTGCCCAAGGCTATTATAAGTAAAATTGCTAGAGCCCTGATCACGGATATCTAAGTACCGGCTAGCATTACTATTGTCTCCAGCGTCGGCAACAGACAATAGTTTGTTATCGGTTCTTTTTCCATTGGTTATACCATAGTTATAGGTAAACTGATCCATTGGAGTTTCTGAAGCATTTCCGTATCCATTCCTATTTAAACTTAATAGATTGCTATTGGCATCATAGGTAATATTCCAAACCTTATAATTGTTTGATGAATTAGCAACAAAGGCTGGATTGACTGGATTCGAGCAGGATTGACCAACAGGCAAATTGATACAATTCCCTGCTGTGTAAAGTCCATATTCGGCCTGGGTGAGCCTGTTTTGATGATCATACTCATACTGAAACATTTGTTGTTGAGTAAAATTATCATTTGGGTTCTTTCGCTTGTTCCAGCGAACTTGCGTTATGTTACCTAAAAAAGAGCCTTGACTTCCAGCCTCTGCATTAATGAAAGTGCCTGATCGTTTATAATCATTTTGGTAATAATCTAAACTCATTCCAAAAATATCAGGCTGAAATAATTCATTGTTAGCACTAACCAATCCATCCTCTCCTGGGTCTTGGGATCTATCTAAACTAGGGCTATTTACAGATTTTAACGTTCCATTTAAAGTGTAAACAAAATCCTCCCCCTGTAATTTATCAGCAATTTCTGTTCTTTTTAACCCACCACCCTTATAATAAAAATACTCTGCTTGTTTGGTTTTAAACTCTCCATCTAAACTAGTATAAACTTGTTTAAGTTTCCCTTCAACATCATAGGTGTAGATATGATCCAAACGCTCATCTGGATTATACTTTTGATATTCTATTTTTTCCAAAACTCCAAACCCATTGTAACTATAATCCATTGTTTTAACCCCTCCTAAACCACTAATACTTTGAATTTGCCATGTCTGCCTACCCAACTCATCATATCCATACCATATCGTACTATTATGATCCCATGTTTTACTCACTTTTCCTCGAACAAAAGTTTGCTTGTAATGAGGAGAAAGGGATGATCCAATTGCTGATGAAAAGCCAACATCTCCTTTGTCATATAAGGTAAATACTTGTTCCGTACAATGATTATCATCCAACCCATCTTCTAGGTAATTTGTATAACTAAAATTGTTTTCTAAAAGAGAGTTTGAGCCATCAGAATTAGAAGTAGTAGTATAGTTCTGAAAGGTATAACCTCCTTGAATTGGCTTAGTATACACTCCTATTTCGGTAACCCTTCCAAAATGATCATAATTTGCGTACGCAAATTTATTTTCAACCCTTTGCTTTGAGTTTTGGCTAAAGCGTAATTGTCCATCTTTCCGATAAGTAAATTCTGTTTTTCCTTCCTCTGGAGAAGTAGATTCTATCAACCAACCCAAAGAATTGTATACAAACGTAGATTCCATATTATGAGCTGGAGCACCATATACATGAGTTTTTTCCGAAAGGAAAAGATTATAATCATCAACGAAATTGTAATCAGAAGCCTGAAGATTAACATACTTTTCCCCACCAACATTATTGACAACAATTTTTTTCAAGCTCTTTATGACCAACTGAACCTCACTAATTCCCGCAGTAATCTGGGCATTGCTAATGATAAATTTATCTCCATTCAATTCAATAGTTTCCAATTCACACTCCTCATTGTACTTTTTCATAATCCAAATTCGCCTATTTGACGCGATATCTGGATTATTGGGATTACTTGTGTATTGACCTCCACTGAAAACATCATAATGAATCTCATATACTTCAGCCATGTGCGGGCAAGTCATAGAAACACCGACAGGTAAACGTGGAGGATAATCTTTATTCTTGGAATTTGTAAAACTAAAGGATTCACCTAATTCAGATCGCAAATGGGTATTTGTACTGCTAATTTCTAAATGCTCGTGCATGGCTTGCACATAGTACAAATCATCTCCAGCCTTTGTAATATCTTCGGTATTACCTGTTAAAGCTGCATTCAAAATTTCAGCTTGTGTAATTAAAGTTGAATTGGCTACGGTTTTATGACGAAATTCTACAATTATCTCTTTATATTCACTAGTTGAGGACTGGCCTGTAATAGTAATTCGATCGTTTTTTATGGCGGAAGTAGAAGAGAAACTAAGATCACCATTGTAATTATAAAGTGAAAAAGTTGCGGTATTATCCTGCTGAACTATAGGTGATGGACTATAGCCTGTAGCAATCCCTAATGGAGGTATCGTTTTAACCACCCGTCCGGCTTTATCAAAGTAATTTAGGGCAAACTCGTAATAGTTCAGATCATAATTAACAGGAAGATTTATCTGCATTGAAAAGGCATGTATTGTACCCGGAAGTAAGGAAACTAAATTTCCAGAGGCTAAATTGTCTACTACTTCTTTTAAATCACGAATTCGATAAAATCCAGCAGGAAGATTGGGGGCTGTTCCTGTAAAATAGGGGTTTTCTCCAAAATTTAAGATCTCATCTGTTTTTAAATCAATAATTTGATATTTAATGTTATTATGTGGATTATATAATCTCAAGGAACTTTGACAACCATTGGGCAAATGAATATCAACATAACCCTTTTCATCAATTACTGATGTTACATGTAAGGTTCTTTTGTTTACTCCGTTTACAGAACCACTAAGAGCTGTCGCTATTAATTTCCCATCCCTATCAGTAAAGCTAACCATTTCATTTCCCTCTGGATCAACACTAATCGATTTTACAACTTGATAGGAAGGTGTGCTTACGCTTTGGTTAGCAGAGTTCATATTCCAACCGTGACCAAAACCAAATACATAATACAACTCTCCAGCAGCTGGCATAAGGTACGATTCATTTTCTCTTCCTAAACCCATTCGCAATTCATCACCTGGAGCAGCAACTCTTCTAGCTCTCCCTGTACGTGAGCTATACTCGGTTCGAATATAGGGGAAAGAAGAAGTCGCCTGATAGGGCTCATCAGTGTTGTTATCACTATACCACCAACCCAAGGTGCCTTGAATTGAATTTCCTATCACATCTGGGTTATTTAATTTGGTATCCTCAAAATTGGCGGTAGAATATGCTGTCCCATTAGATTGGGTAATAAATGTAGATTGGTAACAAAATTTATCCGTGTTGATAGGGGCCCCAAGAGTCTGAATCGCCATACGTCCATAAGTATCGTACAAGGGTTGTGTTGCAAAAACTTCATCGTGCACAGCACTCCAGCTTTGGCTCTGAAGACTTCTACCTCTATAATCACTAAATTCAATTTCAGCCCCTAGAACTTGGCCATTATAGGAATAGGTGCGAGACATTTTCCAATTGGTATTGTCATCGGAGGTTTGACATTTATGATCATCCAACGGTGGGCTTTGTGCAAAACCTGACGAGAATATAAATCCAAACAGTAAGGTGAAAATAATTTTAGAATTTTTTCTTTTTGAAGCTGAATCCCCACCCCAATATGAAATAATTTTATTGAATTTTTTCATTTTTTTTATTTTTTAGGTGTGGATTTAGTTTTTGCCGTAGTTATGAAAATACTCTTGAACTGTTTTCATACCTCCCGTGTAATTGGGGTTGTCTCCAACTTCCTGTTTAACTCTCTTCAAACCACCATTTCCATCGTATTCAAACACCTTTGCAATATGATCTGCATTGAGAGTTGCAGTAACACGATGTGTTTCTGGATCATAAACAGTACATATTGCCCCGCTTTCTAAAGGGTTGCACTTAAAGTCATCCGCATAAATAGGTGTACCTGAATTTGGAGAAGAGTTTTTGACATAAACTTTCATCCGAGTAGCAGTTGGATAAGCCCCTGTAGAAATGTCGGCCGATAGCAAATACCAGTCTCCAGCCTTTAAAACTTGTGCGTTGCTAGCACTTAATTCAATCGTTTGAATTGGCGAACTTGCGCTTCCTACATAAAGGTCAGCTACTAACTTGGCATTCTGCCAATTGGTTGAATGAATCCAGGTATTAATAATATAATCCTCCGATTGAAGATCTATTTCAGCGATCATGCCTTGAGCCCCGTTAACTCTTAAACTCTTAGTCCCAGTGTGAGCAAATTCAGTGCTTATTAAAGCGTCTGTATTATTAAAGCTCATTCCATCGGCCAATAGATTGTTTACCGGTGGCAATTCCAAGCCAGTAAAGGCAATCTCTCCTCTGCCAGCATTTGCCGCTGACATCAGATTAAAATTCCCAGAAACATCATAGAGATTCGAAGCTTTAATTCCATAAATATCTTCCACCTCCATAATTCGAGAATAATGATCATACTCTGTTACCTCCGACTGTTTTCGCCAATTCGTATTTGATGCAGTTGGACTATAATCAAAGGCAGTAAAATTGGCAAAAGTTCCATCAGGGTTTAACTCAGATTCCCAACCATAGTTTTGGTGTGTTCGAAAAATTTCATCTGTATAGGATACATCCGAATATGAGCTAGTATTGCCACTTGTGGAAAGTTCGCGATAGGACCAATCGTTATTCCAAGTAGTCACGCTTGCTCCTACCAATGTTTGAGTTCCATCATCATTATAGGAATACAAGTATTGACCCGCCAATTGGTTCATCATATTTTTGTAGCTACTATTTGTCGTTTTTGAACCCATAGCGGCATATTCGGATAGTGTATAGGCTGGTACCGTTTGGGTTCTAAATTTAGAACCCCACGCATCATAGTACTCCGTTTCTAAAACTACCCCTGTAGTAGCATCATATTTTGTATTCAAAACCCTTTTTTCAGCAGTATTGTCTTTAAAGACAACTGCCTGAGGGATACTTGGCTTATAGGTTTTAGTAGTACGCAACATATGGTTATACGTATCCCATGTACCGGAACCTCCGGGATGAATATATTTATCCGTCAGAATCGAACCCTCAGTATATAATCCTAAATCTCCATAGGGTTTGGAGTTGGCATTATCAGCAAATTCATATGAAACACTACTTGTAAACTCATCAAAGGAATTTAGGTTGGTTATCGATTTTAATTGTCCAATAGAAGCTGTGTTGACCTCTACATCAATATCATAGGCCTTAACAATTCGCTTTGAATCACCATTCACAAGATAATCACTTCCACTTTTAGTAATAGAAATCATACTTTTATGTGGAGTTACAAATTCATAAATTGACTTGGAGAGGTAATCATTTTCCGATTTATAATTATTTAGCGCCGTCACCTTTCCATAAATCACACCAGTGGAAGAATAGTCGTAATAGTTGTAATAATCAGGAAGGTTATTTTCTGGCCTGATATACAAGGGTTCAATGGAAACCACCCCAGAACTTATTCCATTTGGGGTTCCATCCTTGGTATAGATATAAGCCGTTTCCATACTTTCATTGAACTCATCAGTAATAGAAATTTTTGACACCCTTAAGTTCCCACCAATATTGTAAATTACAGGAATTCTTAGATTTTTTATAGTCATACTTTCATCTCCCTGCTCAAAACTCAGGCCTGAAACTTCAATGTTATTGGAATTGACAGCTGAAACAGTCACACTAATAGTTCGGTTTTGGAGAATGGGAGGGGTGTGGGGAGAACCATTAACCAGAACTTCTGCCTCTAAAGTAAGGTTCATCCCAATATAAATTCCTTCCTTGGTCATATCCACATCTTCCAACACAGGAAGAACAAGGGTACCGTTAGTTGAAGTAAATGAACTACCTTCAAGGTTGACCTCAACAGGATCTCCACTCACCGAACTATATTCATCCCTTTCATATTCAACTTCTAAAATTCCGCCAGTAGGTAAATTTATCTCTGTAAGGTGCCAGTTATCTAAGGACGATGATGCGTAATGTGTACTTTTGTCAGAAGTCCCATCTGGGGCATACATTCCCCAGCCATCCCAATTATGTCTGTTGTAATTGGGATTATTCGAAGAGTAATCAAAATCATAATCTGGAATTAGTTTGTTATTGTTCTTACCTAAAATTTCTATACTTTTTAATGTCAACTTCCCTCCTGTACCACCTACCGAATAGGAAGGGGGACTTGTAGCACTCGAAAATGAATTTTGAGAATTGGTACATAGAGAATAGTCAAAATTAAATTTAGTGCGGTTCAATTGCTTTTGATCCAAAAATGTTCTTATTGCGGTTTGAGACGTACCATCACTGGCAATATCATATAAATCCAATACCTGATCTAAATCATCTACACTGGTCTCCACCAAATTCAAATTATTGGAAGACGCAATAGTAAAACCTTGACCACCACTGGAGGTAGAGGCGACTAAATCTCTATAATCCTCTTTGGCAAGAACTACTATCTCTTTCAGGTACATCGAGGAGGCAGGATTACTGGTACTTGTGTAGGAACCACGTCCGTCTTGACGAACATCTTTAATAAAAAGACCAATATGGGTTTTGGTACTAATGGAATTTAAATAATAGATTTCCTTAGTCCCTTCAGTAAAAACCCCGCCATTGGAGCCATCAGGATGCGGGCTTAAATCTGACGTCAAATATGGAAATCTATACTTGTATTCAGATGAAAATTTACCGTAGTCCAATTCAACCCAATACCCCCAATCTGTTTCATCCAGCTGCCCTGAAGTCCCTATCGAAGCCCTATCTACAAAGTCGGCACCCGTAATTGCCGTTAGGAGCCAAGTTGTTGCATAGTCATCCTGAATGGAGCCAGTTGCATAGTCACTGGCCGAGGCTTGTTGTGATTTAGTGAAATAACTTTTATTATATACTGGAATAGAATAATGGTATGTTGTGCCATTTTCAGCAGTTATCATAAAGCCACCAATTCCATATTCAGGTAGGCCCGTTCTGTCCAATTTGCTAATAAAGCCTTTAGCCTTAGCTATATTATTGGTAATCTCTTTATTGGTGAACCATTGTACATTCCTACCTTTCACCAGTTTATTATTAATAAGCGAACCGTCTGATCGATTAGGTTCATTCCGTACACTATAAAAATAGGGATCTGTAACTTTCATATTTAAAGCTGTACTTGAGGATCCCCAATTATAGGTTTCGCCATGGAAACCTAAACTGCTTCCATTGGTAGCATGATACTGATAATTGTTCGCTAATTCACCCTTGTAGTAAAAATCAACTTTATTTGTTGAATTATTTAAGGCCTCTAAAAAAGGCACGGCATTTATTCCATTTCCATTAATATCATGGGGATACGAAACACTTCCAATATCAGTTCGATATGGACTTATCGGTCCTGAAATACCTTGCCCCATCACCTGATAATTATCATAAGCAATACTGGTTGGATTGGTGGTTTGACCATAATTCCCACTCACGTGATAATGCATATCACTCACAATGTCCTCATCCACGTTTTGATCATTATTAAAAATCTTTGCATAATTCGGAGAACTTTCTGAATTGTTCTGAACATATAGCCTATTAAAAGTTCCATCCGCTAAACTTAAATCTACAGCTAAGGGATTATCTGAATTTTCCATATCTCCCAGATACAAACTACCATACATTTTATCGGTTCTGCTTGCATCTAAATTGTATTTGTAATATTTAACCCAAAAACCCCATTCTTTAAGATTCCAATCATCTACACTTATGGATGAACTATTTAACCCTCCTGAAACTACGGATATAGCAGCATTACCAACGGTAAATGCGGATTTCATTTGGCTAGCATAGGGCGCGGTAGACTGCTGAACATTCGAACCCAAAGACATTGTAACAACACTTAAAACCGCCATTCCTACCTGAAAAGGATTAGCCGTAACGGTGCCTGTATGCGAGTTATAATTTACTCCTAAGGCAGTAAACCCCGATTGAGATCCATAACCCACTCTAAAAATATTACTCAGTCCTACAGAACCACTATTCCCCTTTTCAGAATCCCACCCGCCTTGATATATTCCAAAAAAATTCATTGCAAATCCATTACTACCTTCAGCCACCATCGTATTCACCAAAGATTGACCATGAAAATCATCAGGAAATTGAGATACATTTCTAGCGATAACCCCTGGATTCAATGACCAACCCAACCCAACCCATGAAGCTTCAGTTTCCAACCCCACTCCCGAATGGTAAGATAACGGCATACTAAAATCACCGTTTGGCCCAGGGATGCTAATTAAGGGTATACCATAGGTCATATCACCAGTTTTGAGATCCACCATATCGCTGGTACCAATCGGCTCAAACCCTTGAAACTCTCTTTGAGATGGGCCATTTGTTAGAGCCCATGAAACTGAAGGAAATAATGTACTGTTTAAAAATACTACTACCAATAAGCAGGAAAGCACTTTTGTTGTTTTCGTTTTTTTCATAAACTTTTAGTTTTTGAATGTAAAAAGCAAGGGTTTTTTTGCAATAAATTTGTTTTGATAAAAAATACGTATTGGAGATGATTTTTTAATATTCTCTTGGTTGAAGCATAGCAAAGTTGTAAAGTCACCACTCATTCCATAGGTTCTTGGAGCAGAGGTAAGCAATGGTAATATAGTATCTCCATCAGCACCTATCGCTCCAAAGGTCAAACCTGTATTAAAAGAATGCTCTTCCAAAGCTTTTGTAAAGATTTCAGGATCGCCAGCCAATTGTTCCAAGGGGTCAAAACCTTGGTAGCTCATGGAAAAGACAAAAATCCGTACAGAATCCAAATGGTTTTCTTGATAGTATCCTTCGTCACTTTCATATTTCATTTTAAAAGTGAAATCACCTTTACTCAATTTTGATACATAATTATTATTACTATCACCCCTGGCGGCAATGGTAAATAAAGAATCATCAAATTTAACTTCACATGACGCCCAAATAAAAATTAAACCTAACACCAATAAACACCTACCTAGCTCCTTCATCTATGTATTCAATTAATTCCTGCGTAATATCAATCTCATCTATTGCATACAATACGTTTCCACCACCTGTCGCTCCAAAAAGAATATCTATTCCATTTTTTTTGGAAAATGACCTAATAAATGAATTTAATTCATCTCTGACCTCTGCAGAAAGGCGTTGATCTTCTGCCTGCAAATGCCCCTGAAACTGTTGTCTTAATTGATTAACTCTCGATAATTCTTTGGCAAGTCGGACAGTATCAACATCTGCTTTTTCACCTTGAATACTATTTAAATAAATTGATGCAGAATCAATTTCTACTTGCATTTGGCGCTTTTTTTCTTCCAATAATTCATCAATTCCCTTTAATTTTACATAATGGGCAACTACCCTACTATTATCGATAAAATAGGTGTTTGAGGGGCGCAACAAGAAAAACAATACAAGCCCGGTAATTACGGCAAGAACCAATTGTATAATTATCTGTTTGAAACTCATGAGTGAGGTCAATTTAAAATCAATATTTAGGAATTTTGGACTATTTATCAATGGGAAACCCTAAAAAATAGAAGGGTGAAAAATTAGGGGCAAAGCAAAATCACCTATGAATTTTCGGGAGTAAAACTTTAAATGCGACATTTTAGAAATTTTGGTTAGTAAGAATTTCTAAAAGAAATAAAAGCTCTAAAACGAAGGGAAATTTTATTTCTTTGGTATAAATATATACTTTTTTTCTTTCAAAATCATAAAAAAAAACGATCAATATTATAACAAAAAAACCAATTTTTAACTTTAAAAAATTGAAAACCATCTTTTTGTGCCGAGAGATTTTCAATAAATATTATTGAAAAAAAATATTTTTTAAAAATGACACCTGTTTCCTGTTGGCCGGCTGTCCCTTAGGCTGGCTCCCCCTTTTGGCCAAAAAATACCCAAGAAAAATCCTAAACTAACCAATCGCTTATTGGCACTAGTTTAGATACACAACCTTCTCTTAACCAGCATCTTCGAAATTTTAATGCTGACCTTTTGCGGTTGGTATACTATCTATCTTGACCAGGGTGGTCTTTTGACTTTGAACGAGAACTTTCCAAACCCAATATCTTGGAATCCCCCTCCCTAAGAATCTTTTCCCACTCCATGGTCAGGCTGTAGGTCCGACCTTTCTTGGATGGGTTTTTAATATTTATAAAATGGGAGTCTAGCCATTCGGCAAGGTTTCGGTAAACCGATCGGCTTGACATTCCCAGATGGTCTGCCATCTCCTGTAAACCCACTTCTTTTGATTTTTCAAATAAAGAAAGAAGTTGTCTTTGCAAGGGACGCAGGTCCCTCAGCTTTTCTGAATGATCCATCGCTGGTAGGTCTCTCCACTTTTCTACTTCATTTCTTACGTTTCCAAAGGATCGTGCCATCCCAGAGAGAAAATACTCAAGGAAAGGAGTTACGTTGGCCTCGGATCTTCCCCGTCTAAATTAAGACGAATAAACCTTTTAGATTTGGGTCTGGCCATTTGATGTTCAATTTTGTTCGGAAATCTTGGTATAGAAGCAAAAAAAATACACTAACAACATTGTCGAAGTCAAGAAAGGTAATTTGACATTTTGTAAATATAATTATTTATCCAATCATGAGAGATTTACTCTATGGTCAATAGAATTTTGTTTTGTTTCAAACCATTTGCATGAAAAATCAACAATGTAAAAAGGAAATGACGTCCGAGTGAAACTATTTGCCCTTGCCTAATTCTCAAAACCCCATTGAAGTACTCAACTGAAACATCGGCAAGTACATGGCTATTAAAATTATGGCAACAAAAACTCCTAGAAAAACAATAATTAATGGTTCTATCACATTGCCCAACATTTTAGCCTTATGTTGTAATTCGCTTTCTTTTTGGATTGCGAATTTTTTTAGAATCATTCCCAATTGATTTGATTCTTCGCCAACCTTTATTAAACTTAGCAATCTTTTCGAAAAAATGGAAAACAATTTCATTCCTTCATATAGGCTTTGACCCTTATAAATTTGTTTTTCAACTGATAGAAGTGCTTGTTCAATGGGATAAAAAACGATCATTTTACTGGTAAGGTTTAAGGCTTCTGTCAAAGGAACCTTTGACTCCAATAATAAACCTAGACTTTGCGCCATTCTCAAAATATTAGATTCTTTAATTAATTCCCCTACAATTGGTGTTCTCAGCAATAGAAAAAAGTAAATAGACTTATACCGATCTGTTTTTCTAAACAAAAGATGTAGTGTAAAAAAGAAGGCAAATATGAAAATAGAAATAGTGAAATAGGTGGAAAAACCTTCGGATACACGAAGGATCATTTCTGTTAACCAAGGTAAATCTCCACCAATTCTTTGGAAAACGTCTTCAAAAAGAGGGACCATATAAACCAACATAAATGTAATGGCTAAAATGGCGGTTAATAAAATAACAAAGGGATAGGTTAAAGCTCCAATAATGGAACGTTTCTGGTTGATTTTTTGGCTATAAAAATTAGCTAGCCCCTTTAGAACCTTTATTAAAGTGCCAGATTCCTCTCCAATCCTTATGGAATAATACTCATAATCCGAAAACTGTGGTAGAATTTTTAAACTCTCAGAAAACTTCATTCCCTGAGTAATGTTTTCAATAATCTGGGAAAAAATCTTTTTTTGCTTTTCCTTTTTGGTTTGGTCAAGAATCAAATCAAGAGAGGCCTTTATATTTAAGCCCGCTTCCAATAATAAAGCCATTTCGGAAAAAAAGTTTTCTTTCTGGGCGTCTTTTAATTTGTTACCACCAATTTCTTTGGAAAGAACAGTGGATATTTGACCAATTAAAGAAGCACTAGTTCCTTGCTCCCCATTAGTTCCTTGGTTTTCATTCTCAAATTCATTTAAGGAAACGGACATATTAATTAATATAATTTGATATCGGGTAGTCCTTATAAAAAGTCAAGCTGCGATGTGGTTTATTATTATTTAATAGATGCAAATTGGCTGAAGTCACCCAATCTCGCTCGTTAAATTTACTAGCTTCTATAAGGTGAGGCCCAATTAAGAATGCCTTTTCCGTTTTGTCTTTATCTTCCGGCTCGCGTATCATTTTTTCGCTGTCTGAATGCCAATTTATTGTTTTAGTTTTTTTATAAATTATTAATACTTCTTCCTTCCATCTAATACTATCGGCTTCTATGAAGTCCTGTTTTAAAACAAGTCTAGTGCTAATACATTCCTCATTTATTTCACGATTCATTTGACTCAAACTAAAATAAGTGCCAACCATTTTAAAAGCACCCAATATTAAAATCATCACAAGAGAGCTAAGCACCAAAGTAATTATCATTTCCAGTATGGTGAAGGACTTAATCTTTTTCATAAACCTTAAATAATCGATTTCTTGTGTAAACCCTCCTTCCCTTAGGGTTCAAAGCCAATATTTCCACTGAATATAAATCTTCGGATAAAGACTTAATCTCTCCTTCGAAGGCTAAACCCTTTTCTTTGTATTCAAAATATTCATGTTTTTTCAGGGAAATACTGGAAATGGTATCTAATATTTCTGCACTGATTTCCTGTGCATCCAAGAGAGACTGTGTTGAGGATGAGGGAGAGGAAACCAATAAAAACACGGACATACCCATTCCTGTTACCAAAGAGATAATGGTTGCCGCAACAATGGTTTCTACTAAACTACTTGCCTTTACCTTTTTACTCATTTTATCCAATCTACAATTATTGGGCTCCCTCCTTTACTATCGAAATAAAAACCACCATAATCTGAACCCAAAAACGTCCCCTCCACTTTACCGTCCAAAATGTGGTTTTCATATATGCCTGATGCTGTGGTAAGTAAAAAATTGTTCGTGAAAACAGTACCCTTTACCTTTCCGTTTAATTGCAAGTTTCCTTGACAATAAATATCTCCCCAAACCTCTGCTCCATTTACAATATTTAAGGAAATGAAATTATTTCTTCTGTTACTTCTTTCTTCTAAAACCATAATATTCCCTTTAAATTGACAACCTGTTGAGATTTTAATATTTCCATTTTGCATTTTATTATTTACAAGTAGTAGAGAACTTGGATAGTTTAATAAACTTTTATTTTCTAAAATTATGCTGTCTTTCGCTAAAGCATGAATTCGGGAGCCCTTAGCACCATTAATGCTAATATTCGGAGCTATCAAAACAATTTGATCTAGGTAAGTACTGCTATTAACCACTATTTCTTTATCTGAATGAATTATGATGTTTCCTTTTAATTCCACATCACTTAAAATAATAGGCTCCTCAGAATGGTAGAGTATGGTCTTTTTTAAAAAGGGATGGGACTGTTTAGCTTCTCTCAAGTTTGAAAAATCCAAAACACTATCCACTTCCCTATATTTTCCATCTAAATATCCGCCCCAATATTCTTTATAGTCTATTTCAATTTTAGGTAAAACTGGCTTGCTTCTTTTTAATTTACCATAAAACAATTGCCTCCTAGTATAATTCTTTCCTTCAATATAGGCTCTATCAATGCCTTTAGCAGAAATATGAAGATTCCCCCTTAATAGAGCCTCCCCAGACACCAACAAAGGCCTGTTTCTGTCGGCTAGCCAAACCGCCACAGAATCAAATTCTGGTGACAAGAAACCCGCTATTGCTGTTTGGCTATATGAGTTTCTTTTAAACCTCGCCTTAGAAATCAAAATCTGAAAAAGACCCCAGTTCCTCTTTTTTAGTCTAACTGTATCAGCCCCCCCCTTAAAAAGATCCATTTCCCAATCCCTATCATCAAAATTCGATTGCTTGGAAAGCAAAAATTCAATTCCTGATCTTGAATTATCCAAAACCTTTTCTTGTTGATCAGAATGAATAAAAAAAGCCCTGCTCATAAAAGCCAGGCCAATCATAAGGGAGCAGATAATAGATATTATCAAAGAAATTAATAGAGCATAATATAGTGAACCTGCTCTGAGCATTATTTAATTTTAAACACCCTTTTTTCCTCTTCCAAAAATTCCAACTGGATAGAGTCTGCTGCGGCTTTGATAAGCTTTAATTCTTGAAAAACATCATGCAGTTTATAAAAATAATTCACCCTATTAATTTCAACTATATACAATGGGGGCTCGCCATTTTTGTTTTCTACGGAACCTTTAAAATTTATGGCAGGCCATTGAATTATTTTCTTTTTCGGCTTGACTATTTTCTTTTCAATCTTCGCTTTCTTTATTTGATTTCCTGCAGGGCTAGCATTATTTTGTTTAGATTTTGGCTTAAGGAAGGGATCCTTATAATTTAAGTCAAGTTGATATATTTCCTTTTTTCCATCTGCTGATTTAAGATTTGGTAAATTATAGGTAGGAGAGGTGTCGGGTTCCCCAAAATCAGAAAGATTGCTGAATATTTTAAACCCTATATAGCCCCAAATGGCCAGAACAAGGGTTAACAAAATTGCTATTTGTCCCTTTTTTTTCAATTAACCGTTAATTTTCGTGATGCAGTAAAAGTGCTTTCATTTCCAGCCGCGTCAAAGGATTTAACTCGCCAAAAATAGCTACCAAGAGGTAAGGAGTCTACAACTACTAAATTGTCCTTCGTCCTAAAGGCCCTGTACAAACTAGAAAAAGAGGAGTTCTGACTAATGTATAAGGAATCCATAATTTCTGCACCATTATTTAGCCCAGCACGGTTCCATTTAAAATCTATTCTATAATCTGAAATTACCGCATTTGAATCCGGTTCTAATAGGTTTGGTAAATTGGGGCTTGTGGTATCAATAAAAAGGCTACGTTTTGAAAACACAGAATTTGTTAAATCATTTTGAGCCCTAACCTTCCAAACATAAGCTCCTTCTTCAAGGTTTACCATTCTTAAAGAATCCTCCTCTTGTACAGCCTGAAAAATTAATGTCCCAGACTCTGTAGGAGACCATATTTCAAAGCTATATTCTTTGGCGTTGTATATTTTTTGCCAATTAAACACTTGAGTAGAATTATTACTGGTATCAAAATCCTTTGGACTTAATAATTGTAAAGTTTGGGTACTTAAGTTAATAGTGCTATCAATAAATAAAGTATGGACTGTATAGGGGCTAGCGCTAGAATAATTAAAGGCCCTAATGCTCCATTGATATTCTCCCGGAGTAAGGGTTATTAAAAATTTATTTCTGGTAATAATGGTATCAATTATTAGTCTATCAATTTGGGCAAAAGAAGGGCTTACAATTTGCAGTTCATAATCAATTGCATCGTCTAGTTCATACCACAAAAACTGCTGTGTTGCTATACTGGTTCTTAAACTATCTCGCGGAGTTAAAACCTCAACCGACTCATCATTTAATTGAGGCTCTTGAAATTCACTGCAAGAGCCCATTAAAGCAATGCTGAAAAGGTAAATCACAAACTTAACTTGCTTCATTTTCTACTTTTTTAATCTTTTGAACATATAGTTTAAGAAACAACTCTTCCTTATTTTTTTTGAAGTTTTTCTGAAGTTCAAAATCTACGGAGGAAAGTGAGCCGCCTACAAAGGAATTTTCCAAATGCTGAACCAATTTTAACAAGGGATGAAATGGTCCTTGAATCTTTACAACAATAGTCTCCACCTCATAGGATTTTTCTATCCCCTTAATCGACTCTGAAAAATCAACTAATATTAACTTTAAAGAATCACAGAAATAGCCGACATCATTTAATAGATTCTCCTGAAAATTATCAAGTTTATTAATACTTCCAAAGGAATTATCCAATTCCAAATTTCTTCCTTTCCAGTATAAAATCTGACTTTCGAGATCCTCAATATCGCCGCTTAAGGTTTCGAATCTTTTGCTTTCCTTATATTCATGGATAGCCCTTTTTATGGAAAACTGATAAGAAAGGATACTTAGGGCAAACAGCAATGTTAGCCCAATATAAAATCGCCTTTGAAATTTAGATATACTTGCCTTCATTTCAACCGAATATTAATGGAAAAATCTGCCCTATGTCCCTTATTCTGTTCCTTATATCCAAGGATTTCAATGTCTGATACCCAATCCAATTTCTTAACGCTCGTAAACCAAGAATTGAATATTATGTAATTAACAGTTTCCCCTTCTATTTTAATCTCCTCTTTTTTAAATCTAAAAAGGTTTGTCCTCTTTTCCCTTTTTCGCAAAGGAGATAAGTTTACCGATTTTAGATAAAGTCCTTTTGGAATTTTCAATGCCAACTGATCCATCATTTTAGAATAAGGCAAATTCGATGACTTGTTTATTTCTAAAAAGGCCTGTTTTTCATTAAAATCAGACTCTAGCTTCTTCATCAATTGTAAACTCGCCTTATAAGTCTCATTATTAAATGTTTTAGATTGGTTAGAATCATGATAGTTATTCCACACCAAAAAACTGGTGGAAAGCACAACTAAAAATAGGGCCAATAGAAATTTTCCAGTTTTGCGGATTAGGTTTTCAAAAAACCAATCCCTTCGCCAAAATTCAATACTTTCAAAATTAGAATTGTATTTTTTCTTTAAAAAAAAGTTTAAACCATTTAAATAGGAAACAATAAACTCATCGGAAATTATTTGTCCAAATAAATTAAGCTTCTCTTTATTCACTTTCTGGCCATTGCTAAGAACCTTAAAATCCTTAAGGTCAATTTGATAAATGGAAAGCTCTATCTTTTTAGTTTCAAACTGTTTTTTTAGTAATTGATGAATAGAACCAATTCCTATGTTCAATTCTATCACTCTAAACCCAAATTTTTGGATCATTTCAATAGTTTCTAAAACCACCTCCTTCCTCGCCACTGATACATGATATTTTGAAGGTGCTAATTTATCTACATCAAAAAGAGTTTCTTCTTTAGGAATATTTGGGAAGGCCTGCCTTACTATGTTTTCATCATTCTCTACTGAAATGGTATTATTTAAAATCTTTCGCCCCCCCATTAATAGAAAAATGGGCAGAGCCTTATCAAAAGGTTTTAACATTTCTGGGATTTGCGTAGCGGAACTATTGTTCATCAAATCCACCTGACCCTTATTTATTTTTAAATGGGATAGATAGAAATTTTGACCTAGTTCTGTTCTAACACATTCAATGGCTAAAATTTCATTAGGTACTGAAAACCTTACTTTTATTTTTTCTAATAAACTCAATAGATAATACTTGGCTTAATAAAAATATTTAGCTTACTTTTTTTGTCATTAGTAGTTCTGCTGCTAAATAGATATTTTAAAATGGGAATTCTAGATAAGAATGGTATTCCAGAACCTGAATCATCTAAGGTTTTTTCTTCAAGGCCACCTAATAAAATCATTTCTCCATTTTTCACTCTGATCATAGAATTAAAATTCCGATTTACAGCACCTGGTGGTGCATCGGGAGACTCCCTTGCAGTAAAATCACTTTGGTCTACCTGAATTTCCAAAGTAACACTGCTATCTCCTGCCACAAAAGGCTTTACGGTTAGGGTGAAATTTGCCTGTACAGATTGAAAAGTACGTGTAACTTGAGTTACTGGAGATTGTGCTCCCTGAATACTTGCTTGTTGATTGACATAGTATTGGGTGCTTCCAATACTTATGGATGCTTCATGACCATTAAGGGTTGATAATTTTGGGGTTGAGCGTACATTAAGCACGCCATTATCTTCAAGCAATCTGAGGTTTACATAAAAATTTGGAGTCACTGGACCAAGGTTTAAGGAACCGAAGCCATCAAAATTTTGAATCAATGTATTTAGTGAATTCGCATTTAAACTATAATCAAAACCTGGGTATACAGAACCCCCAGAGGTTCCTGGTTCTTCACCAACTCCAGCTTCAATTCCAGTGGATAGGTTATGATTCTTTTGATAATCAATAATAATCACCTCTATAAGTACCACTGGAACGGGTTGATCTATATTAATGATGAACCTTTCCAATTCCATAATTTGTGGATAGGAACCGCTTACTAGCAAACTGTTAAGTTCAGTAAACTCTTTAATGCTTAGTCCTGATCTAATATTTTCAGGAATATATTCAATGATTTTTTCTACAGAACGGTGTTGCAAAAAGATCCTTTTAGACTCCCTGAGGCCTTCTTCTGTTCTCTCCCCTATTATTACTACACCATCTTTTTCGCGAAATGTGTATTTAGTTCCTGAAAAGATCCTTTGTAACAATACTGATAGGGAAACATTCTGTACACTTAGGGTTATTGTTCCATCAAGTTTTGAAAACAAAAAATAATCCAAACCCATTTCCTGAAATATAGATCGCACCACTTCCTTAATGGGTTCATTTTCTACGGTTAAGCTCACAAAACCAGAGTCAAACTCAAAAATTGAGGATTGACTATTTTGGGCTAAGCTTTGAAATCGTGAAGAAGGGTCCTGATTTTTGTTCTTTTCTAATTTTTCAATTAAGTAAAAGCCTTCTAAATTCTTGGTGATCTGCAAGTCATTTGCAAATGCAATTTGCTCCAGGCCTTGTTCTAGTAAAACATCCTGCAAATAAATTGATAATAGTTTCGATTCTAAACCTGGTTGAAAAACAATGTTTTTACCCGTTTTTTGGGTTAAAGACCTTGTCACCAAAGGCAAACTATCTTGTTTTAATTCTAAACTTAATAAGGAGTTTATAGTGTCAAATTTTATGGAAATAGGTTTTCGTATTTTGGCAATTACTTCTACTTCCTGTTCAAAAGGTTTGATGTGAATAATATTACCAGTGATATCAAAATCAAGTTTATGCTGTTTGGCTAAAAACACTAATAATTCCAGAACCGTAACATTCGATAGATTATTAATCACCTTTCCCTTTACATTAGGGTCAACACTAATATTCACATCGCTACTCTTTCCTAGGCCCACTAAAAAATCAGCTAGTTCTATGGTTTCCCCTACCGAGAAGTCAACCTTTTCTTCAAGCCCTGGGCTATCCGCTGTTAACACTTCAAGTTGGTTTCTGAGATTAACAAATCGATCCTGAGCCAAAATTCGACTTGCGCAAATCAGGTATAGTAAGACGAAGCAAATGTTTTTATATTTCATAAACTAGTTCATTAGAATTGAATACACTTCCTCAATTGAAGTTTCTCCCTCTTGTATAAGCTCAAAGGCCCTATCCGATAAGGTTTTAAAGCCCTTAGGTTGCAACACTTGCTGGAGTTGATTAATATCCTTTTTAATAATATCAGAAATCTCAGAATCCATATTCAAAAGTTCGTATATCGCCACTCTGCCTTTGTATCCGGTATAATGACATGAATCACAGCCTATAGGTATAGTATGGAATTCCACTAATTGTGTAGGTTTAAAAGATTTGGGCCATAGTTGGGAGTCCAATTTCTTTTCAATTTTGCAATGCCGGCAAAGTTTTCGCACCAACCTTTGGGCTGCACTTAAATTAAAAGTACTAGCAATTAAAAAGGCTGGTACCCCCATATCTATCAATCGAGTTATAGTTCCAATAGCTGAGTTGGTATGAATAGTTGAAAAAACCAAATGGCCAGTAAGTGCTGCTCGAATTGCCATTTGAGCAGTATCCACATCCCGAATTTCGCCAATCATAATTACATCTGGATCCTGCCTTAAAAAGGTTTTCATGGCTGCAGAAAAATCTAAACCAATATTCTCCCTAAGTTGAACCTGATTCACCCCTTCAATGGTATATTCAATAGGATCTTCAATAGTTAAAATATTCCTCGACTCCTCGTTAAGGAGCTTTAAAGTAGCGTAAAGTGTAGTTGTTTTTCCAGATCCAGTTGGCCCGCTAATAAGAATAACTCCATTGGGTTTTTTTATAGATTCTTTAAAAATTTCTAACTCCTCCTTTTGAAAACCCAATTTTGTTAAATCGATTTTTGAGCCATCCCTACTTAATAATCTTAAAACGATTTTCTCTCCAAATAATGTGGGAAGAACCGAAACTCTTATATCAAATTTACTGTCTCCAAAAACAAATTCAATTCTTCCATCTTGAGGTAGTCTCTTTTCCGCAATATCGAGGTGGCTCATTATTTTAATACGGTTCACAATAGGCCTAAAATCATCAATGGAAATTTGATATCGCTCTACAAGCTTCCCATCGATTCTGATTCTTACTCTACACTTATCGGCATAAGGTTCAATATGTATATCACTACTTCCAAGTTTGTTAGCTTCATCAATCAGTTTACGCAGAAAATCTTTTTCCTGATCGTAGTTTAAGGTTTCCTTGGATCTTTTGTTTGTATTTCTATAATATTTGGCTAAGGTGCGTTTTAGCTTAGCCTCATCTGTTTTTATCAGTAAAACCTCTTTTCCAAAAACCATTTCCAATTCATCTTTTAATTCTGCATCGTCAGTTGAGGCGTAAAAGGATATTTGTTCTGTTGAAAATTCTTTTGGTATAATGCAATAATGATAGGCTTGATCCGAAGATATTTCTTGTTGAATGGAAACCTCTAAATCTAAAATATCCTCCATTTTTAATATAGTATTAAATCCAAAAGATAGTTATTCATTGAGCTGGGAATATTGAAAATCAAACATAGTACTAAGACTAAGGATTGAATACCGGCCAAGGGTATGGTTTTTTCCTTAAAAAAAATAAGACCAGCTAAAGCACTAAGCAATAAACTTATGACCATAAAAATTTGGTAAAAAGGAAAGGGTAGTGAAATAGCCAGAACTAAAAAAAACAATAGATCTCCAAGACCAATGTATTTTGCCAATAAAGTTTTAAAAGAAATTCCTTTAAAGGCGAAAAACAAAATTAATACTGAGCACTGGAAAAGGGTAAACAGCAAATTGGGAATAATGGAGTAGACAAAAAAGTCCATATCTGGAAACGGGTTTTTAGTTAGAGTTAAAAGGAGCATTGCCAAGGGAAATAAAAACCATGTAACTTCTCTTGATTTAAAATCCTGATAGCAAATTAGAAGCAATACCACCAAAGGAGTATATGAGACTAAGTGGTGGTAAACCATTAATCTTTAATGATCTCTGTTAGCTTTTTATCCTGGTCAATTTCCCATACATTAAAAACACCATCACCGTCAAAATCAGCCAAAGCAGTAGCTCTAGCCTTGAACCTGGTGGCTTCAATTTCAATTATCTCGATACTGTAATTTGCATCCCCCCCTTCTTCAATTGTTTTTGGATGTTCAAAGCCGATATCAATAAAATCATCCGAAAATTTGGAGTGCAGCATGAAATGGCTTCGTTCAAGGGTATAAAGATGATTAAGTTGTTGCTGAGCTTCAATACTTTTGGCTTTTCCAATTAGAGGCATAAGATTAGGTAGAGCTAGCAAGATTAATATCCCAATTATTACCAATACAATGAGTAATTCATTAAGGGTATAAGCCTTTAATTTTTTTTGCGACTGTTTCATGGTCAATTTAATTTAAGAGTCCAAGAGAAAAAAATGGAATAGTTGAACAGCTATTTTTCATTATTTTAGATTCTCATTGGGAGGTTACCAAAACTAAACAAAACTATCGATTAAAGAAAAATTTACCTCTACAAAATCGAACTCTCTATATTCATGATTTTCAGTTCCATCACCTATTAAATTCTTCAATTGCCAATATCAATGAAATTTAAAAATTAAAGCTAGTAACCCCTATATTCTTATTCATCAAGATTTTTGGATTTAAATGGAAATATTAAGTTAATTGGTAAAAGGAAATGAGAATGAACCCCTTCTTGACACGTCGAACGCGATGATCGCACATGATTTTAAGGTCTTCGCGCTCTTTAAAAACTAGATCTGAAAACTCTTCCCCAACGTATGTCTTGTTGTCTTCGTTTCTCCAGTAACTCGCCGTGGAGCACGGGATTGCATGTATTAAGTTAGGTGGTAGCAAAGCTTTTCTATGCCCAATGCATAACATTGCTTTATGCAGGTATGGTAGCGCTTGTGCTTCATAAATATACTTTAAAAACCCTCTATTTCGTTCGATGTTGAATTTTGGGGTTAAAAACATTGGTGCTGAAAATCAGAAAGATAGGATATTTTCCGTTCGATAACGTTATAAAAGGGGGAGCCGATTGCCGAGAAGATGGCCACTGCTTTGGATATGTCTTTGGATGAGATGGTCTATGGCCAACAAAATGAAAAAGCCCGCATCCGCATTGCGGATAACGAGCTTCTTAGTCTTTTCAATAAAACACAACAACTGCCAGACGACCAAAAGAAAACTGTAGTTGACTTGCTGTCTGCTTTCCTGCTAAAATCTAATCTTAAACAGCAGCTCTCTTAATAAAAAAAGCCACCCCGAAGGATGGCTTTCAATTTCTATTTGATAGCTTATTTCTATTCTACTTTTTCTTTTATCACAGCATTTCCAAGCCCCAAGCTCTTAATCAAAGAATACAGCTCAGATTCTTTCTCTTTTCGATTCCCTTCAACTTGCACAGTCACATGCAAACCATCTTCTCCAATACCTTCTTCGATTACTTGACCAATATTTCGGTCTTCTATGGTATCTACCAAAGTGTAGCGTACAGATAAATCTGTTTCCATACTACCATCAAAAGGAACAAGAATGTTAAGTGTCATTTGTAAGCAGGATAAAAGTAACTTGATTTTCCTGTGTTCATGATTTCGGGGATTTCTGGTGTAGCTAACACAGATCCTATATCATAATTAACCTGCTCTCCTTTTAATTCTCCAACCTGAACGAAGTCTTCATTTGCTCTCCATACATACCAGCTTTTTGACACTTTTATATCAGAGTTCCCATAGTCATTGCTCCCCCTAAAATAAGGAGCTTCAATATTTGGTTCTAATCCAACATTACCAACCTTATTCCAAAGATTCATTTTTACCCCAAATTTGATGACTATGTGAGCATAGCATTGAACTTCTTCTTTTACTACATCCTCTAAATCGGGAGATTCATTGGCTTCATATCGCTTTTTAAAAACCCTGATTACTTCACTATTCAATTGAGTTAAATCCAGCATGATAAACTGGAAATAACCCTTTGTATTATTTTCTAAAGGCACTTCAAAAATGTCCCCTTCTTTTACTGTTAATCTCTTAGCCATATCACTTAATTCCGTGTAAATGCCACTTAGTAGGGCTTATAGAATTGATTTGATTGAATAGCTGCCCACCATTCTTTCCTAAACCATACTGATTAATTAAGCCTTGCTCCCAAACTCTAGCACCAGTTCGACTTAAATTTGATGCGCCTGGGATAGCTTCAAATCTGAGAAGTGATTTATTAGTCCCTGAAGCTAGATGCTCTGCAAAACGAACTGCTGGTGCTCGGTTTGTAATACCAACATATCGAACCTTACTCGCTGCATCAAGTCCACGATAAACTATATTAGTTCCTTGTGTCACCGCCCTAGCGGCATCCTCTACACTTACGTCCACTTTTTGAACTGCAAAAGTTTCT
>TARA_R110002096_G_scaffold3696_11_pt1 | contig 29217 bp, 26 predicted proteins | sample TARA_R110002096 | Tara Oceans TARA_R110002096 (sample SAMEA4397295) | marine metagenome | biome: Polar Biome; feature: [DCM] deep chlorophyll maximum layer (ENVO:01000326); material: water (ENVO:00002006), including particulate matter (ENVO:01000060) such as... | depth 35 m
ACCGCAAACGCCAAACCCAGCCGCGTATCCCAACCACGCCAACCAACCCCACCCCCAAGAAACGCAAACACCCTCACCGCTCAAAGAACGACAAGGGCGCAGCCACCACCACCAAGACCTACCTACGCAAGCTTCTCAACATCCCCGAGCGCAACCCACCCCTTGATCCCAGAAGCCGGGAACCGCAGATCCTTGTGCTTCACATCGACCCCATACGTCGCGGTCTCCTTCTTCCAATGCTCCGCATCCCCACCCGACGCAGGATCGAACACGTCCGCGTCGTGCATGACGATCTCGAACCCGTTGGATTCATCGAAGCGACCGATATAGATCTTCCCGTCCTCGCACTCGACCACGATGTTGATCCCGTGCTGCGCCGTCATGATGTTGTCGTTCATAGCGCGGACATTCTAACGCGCCAACGCGGCACGCAGAACCGCATCCCCGCCACCAATCAGGAAGTCTCCAGCCTCAGGCAGGACCTCCACATCCACCTCGATCCCAACACCGTCGTACCGGCGCCCATCGGGCCGGAACGAGGCCATCGAGGACAACCTCACCTCCAATCGGCTCTCGCTCAAGGTAAGCCCTTGACTCCGGCCGCTACCACCGCCACTGGGTGTGCCCATCAGCGTGACGCCCGGCAACCCCGACAACGCACCGAGGAAGATGTCGGTCGCCGAGAAGCAGCCCGTGTCCTGCAGCACGATCACCTCGCGCGGCTCTTCAGGTGACGCATCCGTCGGCGACACTACTCCGTAGTGCCACTCGGTGAAGTCCTCGGACGGCGGCGTCCAGTCGGCGACGAAGGGCATGGCCGCCAAGCCGATCGCGTAGGCCTCCTTCTCGGTGAACCTCTTCGAAGCTGCAGGGAACAAGCCGCGGTTCTGAAGATGTCCGAGCTCCTCGTTCTCTGTCTCGTCCTTCGGAAGGCGGTACGCCGCGACGTTGTAGACGTGCGGGCCGCCCGAACGTGTCAACACATGCGGCAACACGATCCGCAATGCGTCCCGCGTCCCTCCGCCATTGCCACGCACATCGATCACGAGCTTCTCCATGCCGTCGAGCCCTTCCATCGCTGCAAGCAACTTGCGCTTGAATCTCGCGTCGTCATCCATCCGATCGATCCGCACGTAGGCGGTCGTATCCCGCACGTGGTTCTCCGTGCGCGGCCATGTTCCATAAGTCGGCTTCAGCATCGACAACTCGAGCACATGCGTCTGGCCGTTCTCGCCCTTGGCGTCACACAACTCGACGGCGACGGTGGGGGACGCCTCAGCACCCATGCGCAATCGCGCATACGCCAGGTGACGCAAGCGGCGCAGCGACCGATAGCGAATGTGACGCGCGGAACCGGCGCTCTCCAAGTCGTCGATCGCGGCGAGCCAAGCCTCGAGCGGTTGGCCATCGATCGACTTCAAGAAGGGGCGCTCCGGATCGACGAAGCTGCGGCGATCGGCCTGGAAGGCCACCACGCCCTCCTGGGCATCCGCGATCAAGAAGGGCAGGTAGCCCGAGGGCAGGTACAAGTCCAAGCCCCGAACACGTGCATGACCGTCCCCGAAGAGGGCGATGAGCCGTGTCAAGCGCTCGGCGAAGGCACCTTCCGGAAGGGAGTCGGGCAGTCCGACGCGCAGAGCATCGAATGCCGCGGCGATGTCCACGCCGCGCATGTGCGCATACGAGTGCTGCTCGCGCACCGCGTACTCCAGTTGGTCCAGGTCGCGCTCCGCGTCCTTGCGACGGATCTGCGTCATACGCTTCCAACCATCCCAGTTCACACCGGTGGCCAAGTCCGCGTAGCGCGGGTCGACCTCGGCGGAATGCTCGCGTTCCACACGCTGCGCCGCCGCCCATTGACCGGGGAGGACGCCCATGTTCCGGTCCTTGTTGCGCTCGGACCAAACCGCGCTGCGGTTCTCCTTGGTCATCGCTTCGGTGCGCTCGATCTCCTTTCCCGTCTTCAGGTCGGCGAGCACCAGGTCGGCTTCCTTCGTGACCGTGTGACCCATTCCGATCATCACGGCCACGAGATCTTCGGCGAAGCGCTTCTCGGCGCGATCCCCGTAGCGCTCGCGACAGTACTCGAGGAACGTATCGGCCCCATGTCCATTGATCGACACCAACCGATACCACGTGTCGTCGACGCGCACCTCGTACGTGTCGCCCTCCATCCGCACGCCGGTGAAAGGCGACAGCTCGGGCACCAAGTCGTCGAACGGACTCTTGCCCTGGGTCGCGGCCAGAGTGGAAGGCGCGAGGGTCAACATGGACGAACAGAGAGCAAGAAAGGTGATGAGGAGCTTCATGGTTTGGTTCGAGGGTAGCGCGGACTCTGCGAAGACCCATCGCAACGGATCGCGACGGGTGCAACCTCGTGAATCTCGACGACCTCGAGTTCTCGGGAAAGGGACCCGTCGAACGGACGAACCGTGGGTCTGGTCCGCTGAACCCAACGGGAACGTCATGAAACTCACTCTCTGGATCCTCGGCATTGTCTTCGGCTTGCCCCTGTTCGTCATACTCTTCGCCAACGGCCGCGGTGCGTTGAATCGAGTCGAGCGCAGCGCTCCGCCCCCGGTGCCCTTCGAGCAAGCCGAAACCACGTTCGTGGCAGGCAGCACGGCCATGAAGGCGGGTCAGCTCGAGCTCGCCGAGGACCTCTTCCTCAGCATCCCGGAGGACCATCCCCTGTACGCCAAGGCCCAGCGTTTCGTCGGTTGGGAGATTCATGGACGGCGCAACAAGGCTTCGGCTGCAGGCGTGAGTTTCGTGAACGAGGCGATCCTGGCCGACCCGCTGGACGGCAACGTCTGGCAGGACGCGTGGCGAACGTACAAGGGCACCCTGCCCGGGATCGGAGACTGACCGTACCCTGGTCGCAACGCCATGCCCTCCGATCCGAAAGCCGCCTCGCAGCCATCCGACGAACAGCTCTGGAGCTGGGTGGACCGTGCGGCACCTGAGCTCGACGCCCACCTTCAAGCGCATCCTTCGGATCGTGAACGTGTAGACCAATTGCGCGGTGCGATCGGAGCGCTGCAGCCCCTCGGTGCCGAGGTCCCGATGCCGGAGATGATCGGTAGCTTTCGAGTTCGCGGAGTCCTGGGCCGTGGCGCGATGGGCACCGTCTACGACGCGGAACAGACCGAGCCGAAGCGTTCCGTCGCACTCAAGGTCCTGCCACGTGAATGGGTCGGTGACGAGCGCCGCTTGCAGTTGTTCCGACGTGAAGCCGATGCGTTGGCGCGGTTGTCCCACCCGGGCATCGCGACGATCTTCGAGGTCGGGCGGGACGACGACGGGCACCCATTCCTAGCGATGGAGCGGGTGCAGGGCGTCACCCTCAAGGAATACCTCGAAGCCCATCGCCTGAACTCCACCAAGCGCGTTCGGTTGGCAGTGGCGATCGCCAAAGCGGTCGGGCATGCACACGATCAAGGCGTCGTTCATCGCGACTTGAAACCCGCCAACATCCTGGTCGACGATCAAGGTGCACCGCACGTCGTCGACTTCGGGCTAGCTCGTATTCAGGGCGATGGTGAGAACTGGGTCACCCAGGCCAGCCAGGATTCGTCGCTGGCCGGGACCTTGCCGTACATGAGTCCCGAGCAGGTGCGCGGGCGTTTGGACGCTTTGGGGCCTTCCTCGGACGTCTATGGTCTCGGCGTGCTGTTGTTCGAGATGCTCACAGGGCGCTTTCCCTACGACATGAAGGACGTCAGCCTTCCGGAAGCGGCTCGCCGAATCTGCGAGGCGCCGCCTCGGTTCGGTTGGAAGGGACCGCGAGGGAGCTTGCGCACGATCCTGGCGCACGCGCTCGAGAAGGACCCCAACCGTCGGTATGCGAACGCGAACGAGTTGGCATTGGATCTACAGCGCCATCTTGATGGCCGACCGATACAGGCTCGCAAGATCACCTGGACGCGGAGCGGTCTGCGATTCGTACGTCGCCGCTGGGCATTGTGCTCGATCAGTTTCGTGTTGATGTTGTTCTCGGTCGCGTTGCTGTGGTCGTTGCCTGGTCGTCTCCCGCTCGGAGGGTGGTGGATCAGCAGAGGGTCGCCATTCGAGGAGATTCACTGGGTAGGCGATGAGCCGATCGTCGAGATCGGAGGAGAGTCGTACTGGTTGCTCGAGATCGATGGTTACAAGGCGGGCTATCTTGTGGGCCACTGTCAGCAATACGCTGATTCGTTGTGGCGCAAACGGTTCAGCGAAGACCTCGTGCAAGTGCTGCACCGGTTGGGGGATTGGGCGATCCTGGACGTCGATCTGCTTGTTCGGGACGTCGACACGGGCAAGACTCGTCTCATGGAGGATGTACCGCTCTCGAAGGGCTTGCGGCGGCGCATCGTCAACGGCCGAAAGGCTCAACCATGGGATCAGCTCGTTGGATTCAACCCGCATCGCATCGTGCTTGACGAGTCGACGTGGGACCTCCTCTCCGTCGATGGGGTCGATGCTGAGCGACTGAACCTGACGAGGTTCTTCGACAGCTATTGCGATGTCGTTGGGCGGTCGCCCGGCACGACGGTCGAGCTCGAGCTGCAACGCGAGGACGAGCGAGTGATTCGCGTGGTCCGGTGGAGGGATCAGTGAGCGATTCTCTCGGCACGACTCCCAGCGCGGACCTATCGCGCACGATCCTCCTGGACCTGCGCGCAGGAGGGACCTCTGCCGGCAGGCAGCTCGAGTCCCTGTTTCGGGAGCCCTTGCGGCGATTCGCAATGCGTTACGTACGCAACGCAGCGGATGCGGAGGACGTGGTCCAGGATGTCTTCGCACGCGCACTGGCCTCGGACGCATTGCCCGATTCCTTCCGTGCATGGCTGTTCCGTGTCGCTCGCAACATCTGTCTGAATCGGTACCGCGACGGTCAGCATCGGGCTCACGATCACCTGGAAACGCGCTTCGATCTGCCCATCGAGCAACCGGGGCTGTTGACGGGTCTCGTTCAGATCGAGGATCACGGCAAGCTGCTCGAGCTGCTCGACCAGCTCTCCGAGGCCCAGCGCGAAGCCCTTCTGCTGCGCTACGTGGAGGGCCTGGGCCGCGAGGAGATCGCCGAGGTGCTCGACCAGCCCGTGTCCGTCGTCAAGTCTCGCCTGTTCGAGGGTGTGAAGCGGCTGCGCGAGATCAGCGGCTGACGATATCCTGGCTGCATGGCCATCACCCGCGACGAAGACTGGGCGCAGCTCTACGCATGGACCGAGATCGATACCCTGCGACGCCACTCACGTTCCGTCGAGGGGGGCCGGCGACCCGCTTCGCTCCGATACGGCGCCGCCGAACACGACGTCGAGTCCCGGTGTGCCGCCGGAATGCTCCCGGGCGCCGACCACGAGACCTGGACGCCCCTTGCTGTCGCCCAGGGCATCGTCACTACGGAGGCTCAGGCATGAGCAGTCTTCCCGAACGCTGCACGCCGTGTCGCAAGGGTGACCCGCCGCTCGATGCCGACGCGATCGCTGAATTCCTGAAACAGACCTCGCACTGGAGAGTCGACGGCAACCAGCTCGTCCGCGAGTGGACGTTCCCCGACTTCCGCGCCGCGCTCAAAGCTGCGAACCAGGTCGGCATGATCGCCGACGAGCAGGACCACCACCCCGACATCCGCGTGCACTCCTGGAACCACCTCGAGCTGCGCTGCTGGACACACACGGTCGGAGGCCTGTCCTTGAACGACTTCGTGTTGGCCCGCCAGATCGATCGCAGGCTCGAGGCATGAAGCGCACCCTCCTCATCGCCGTCACGTCCACCGCGCTGGCCGTCGCTGCCCGACAGGACGACGACGCACCCAAGGAACCGCAGTGGTGGAAGGGCAACACGCACACGCACACCTTGTGGAGCGACGGACTCAGTGCGCCTGAAACCGTCGTCGATTGGTATCGCGCGCACGACTACGACTTCCTCGTGCTCAGCGACCACAATCACATGCAAACGGAGGAACGCTGGTTCACGGTCGGCGATGGCCGCCTGCAACCCGAGCACGTCGACGAACTGAAGTCGAACTTCGGCGAGCGCGCCGTCGAGCTGCGCGATTGGAACGGCCATCCACAGATGCGCCTGCAGACGTTGACCGAGCTGCAGCTGCGTTTCGCGAGGCCGGGTGAGTTCCTGCTGATCCCTGGCGAGGAGATCACCTGCAACTATCGACGCAAGACCGAGTCCGGCTTCCACGATCACCCGATCCACGTCAACGCGATCAATCTCGCGACCACGATTCCTCCGCGCGGCGGTGACTCACCGGCCGACTTGATGAACGCCATCGTGCGTGACGTCAACGAGCACGCAGCCACGCACCAGCGCTCGGTCCTAAGTCACGTGAACCACCCGATCGAGAACGCAGCGCTCTCGGCCCAGGACATCGCCAGCCTCACCGGCGACCGCTTCTTCGAGATCCACAACGGCTTGCGTTCGTGTCCCTCGCAGGCGGAGGGCGACGACCCGTCCATCGAGGACTGGTGGGACGAGGCCAACACGATCCGCTGCGAGGAACCCGCTCGCCCGCTCCTGTACGGCATCGCGTCGGACGACGCCCATCGCATCGACGGCGAACCCGAGGTCCAGGCCGGGCGCGCTTGGATCGTCGTGCGTTCGCCCAGCTTGGATGCCGCGTCGCTGATCGAAGCGATGCGCAAGGGCGACTACTACGCGTCGACCGGCGTGGACCTGGAGGACATCCAGGTCACGCGCGAGTCCTACACCGTCAACGTTCAGGAACGTGAAGGCGTGAAGCATCGCGTGAAGTTCTTCGGGCTGCGCCAGGGCGAGACCGAGGTTCAGATCCTGATGGAAGGAACCCGCGATCCGGCGGTCTACACCTGGCGCGGCGACGAGGTCTGGGTGCGAGCCAAGGTGGTCACCGATCGCCCGCACCTGAATCCGCAACACGCGGACGAGGTCGAGCGCGCCTGGACCCAGCCGTTCCGTCGGCCGGCCGCATCCACGGATGGATCCGAGGAACCTGGCTCGGCCATGCCGGTTGAAGGTTCCGATGGTGACTGAACCCCGTCCCCAAGGTCGACCCCGAACCGAATCCAGCAGCCGACGCCGAACGTGGTTTCGACGGTTGGCGATCACCGGAGTCGTCTTCGTGCTCCTGGTCCTGCTCACCGCCTGGTCGCTGGTCGGCTATCTGACCGCGCCCCGTCACCACGACGTGGGCCCGCCGCCGCGCAACATGCCGGTCCAGGACGTCGCCTTCGAATCGGACTCCGGTTCTCGCATTCACGGCTGGTACGTCACGCGCACCGAGAACGCGCCCGCGATCCTGCTCGTCCACGGTTTGCACGGCGATCGGACGTGGATGATGACCCGCGCGGGCATCCTGCTGAACGCGGGGTACGCGATTCTCGCGATCGACCTCTCGGCACACGGGGAGAGTGAAGGCGAGGGCATCACCTTCGGCTGGCGCGAGCATCACGACGTGACTGCGGCCGTGCGCTTCCTGCGCGAGATCAAGGGGCACGAGCGCGTCGGCGCGATCGGGGAGTCCCTCGGCGGCGCATCGATCGTGATGGGGGATCGGTCCCAACGTCTGGATGCCGTCGTTCTCGAAATGGTGTTCCGCGATCTCGACAGCGCCGTTCACGATCGTGTGGCGCGCTGGTTGGGTTCCTGGGGAGCTTCAATCATCGCGCCGTTGCTGACCGTGCAGGGGCCTCGCCGCATGGGCTTCGCAGCTGACGACCTGCGGCCGATCGAGCGCATCGGCGACCTGGACGCACCCGTGTTCGTGATGGGTGGCGACCGCGACGCGCACACGCCGACCGAGGACACGCGCGCCTTGTACGAGGCCGCGCGCGGTCCGAAGGAGCTCTGGCTGGTGCCGGGCGCCATTCACACCAACTTGCAAGCGCAGGCCCGCGACGCCTATGCGGAACGCGTTCTCGCGTTCTTCGCCGAGCACCTCTAGTGCCCTGGGTCTGACACTCGCGAGCAGTACATGCCTATGGGGCGATTCCGTTGGGCCGAGTACGCCTACCGCGTCAATCACCATCCTCCCGCTAACGCACGACTCGGGCCTCAGTGAAGCTGCGAGCCCGAGTCATGCGTTGACGGGAGGATGGTGACTGACGCCGCAGTCCCGGCAGGCGGAATGGGATCCGAACCCTGCGTCAGCGAGCCGAGACGTCCGCCGATTCGCCCGCGCGCATGACACTCAGCTTGAGGTCGCGCACGGACTGCAGCTCGCCCGGTTCGGCCGCCGTGACATCGGCGCCTTTCGGGTTGAAGATCCAGGCGTGCCCGGTGATCACACGCAGGTCTTCGGTGACGACGATCGAGGCTCCGGGGCCGAGTCCGACCGCCGTGATGCGCGGACGATCGAGCAGGGCAGTCATCAGATGTTCGAGGGCACCCGCCGTACCGAAAGAGGCCTCTACGATCGCGTTCGACCAGAGCGCCATGCCGCGTCCGCGTCGCGAGGCTCCCCGAACGAGCGGCGCCGGGTCCGGCGCGTCACCCAGGTAGATCACGCACATGACTTCGGCGAAGCGGCCCGCTCCACCGACGACGGCGCCAGCATCGCGGCGTGCCGCGATCGACGGAACCAGGTCCGCTCGCCAGAGCTTGAAGTAGGCGTCGGGGTCCTCGGTATCCGACAACCAGATCAGGTCGGCGCGCGCGATGTGTTCCTTGGCCAACTCCGGCGTGTCCGGATCGATCGGCAACAGGTCGATGACGCCCAGTTCGTTCCAGGCGCGCATGGCGTCCGCATCGATGACCTCTTCGGCCGTGCGGTTGATCGCGACGACCGGTCCTTGCTTGCCGGTCATGGCAAGGGCTTCGATCAAGGCCTCGGCCGGAATAGCGCCGTCCGCGACCAGGATCAGAGCTCCTGCGGGCTCTGGTTCGGAATCCGGAGGTTCATCCTGAAGGCCCAAGAGTCCCGATTGCGGATTCGAATCGCACCATTCGGGAGCGAACCACGCACCGCAGGCGAGGAGTGCGAGCACGGGGCACGCGAACAGAGATCGTTGGATCGACATGAAGAAGGCCTCGGGGGTCCGTTCGAACCGGTCGACCGTCGAACGATCAGGGCGCGAACAAGATGTGCAGTCCGTTGCTCAGATTGAAGCCGGGCGGCACGGACGGGTCGCGGTAGTACGCCTGGAAGTTCCAAACCTCGCCTGCCATGACCGCGTAGGCGGGCGGAAGCAGATTCAGGTTGACCGAAAAGTCCATGACGTTGTTCACGCCGAACGCGAACTTCAGGCGCCGGAACGGAATCGGAACGCACAGCGTGCCGGGGCCCAGCGGCAAGTTCGAGGTCCCCGCGCCCATGATGAAGAGGCCGGGCTCGTTCGGAGTCGGCTGCGCACGCAGGACGACGTCGTTCGCGGCGATGCTGGGCGAGCCGACGAGGCTCATCTGGGCGGCGGACCCGGTCGAATTCGGCGTGGACGAGCAGTACGGGAACGAACCACCCGCCGGGTCGACGAAGGATCGGAAGGCCATGCGCCAGCCGCAGTCGCTGTAGCAACCCGGACCGTTCAGGAACAACGGATGGGGATAGGCGCGACCGCCCGAGTTCGGGTCGATGTAGCTGCCGCGCACGAACACGGCATCACCGACGCCTTGCAGTTCGATGACCATCGCACCGCCGTCGCCCAGCACCAGCGTCGCGGCGCTGACGTCGACGAGAACGGGTTGCACGCCCGCGACCGGAAGCGTGATCGATGTCGCGAAGTGGAAGTCGCTCGTGTTCCATCCTTGACCGCGTCGCAGGCGAAGGTCGAACGCTGCGCCTGCCGGTCCGTCGACGATGACCTCGACCTCGGTCACGAGGCCACCCAATTCGGAGCGCACTTCCTGCTGCCAGGTCAACGCGGCCGACGTGAGGTTGAACGTCGAACCGAGGTCGGGCGCGAGTTGATCGAGCGTGCCCACTTGTGCGTGGGCGGCGCTCGCGAAGAGCAACGTTCCCGTGGCGAGCAGAGAAGCGAGAGCAGGGCGGCAGATGTGCCTCAAGGTGCGGACTCCGGTTTGAATCATCGAGGAGCGACCATCGTGCCCCTTGCCGAGCAAACCCTCAAGGGCTGGGATTCTCGATGTGTCAGTCGAGGACCTTGCGGGTGATGCGGTCGACCCTCAGTCGGCCTCGCTGGTCGAACACCAAACGCGTGCATCCAAGGACCGCGGCGAGCGTTCCCAACGCGACCGCGCCCGCGATCAGGAACAGGATGAAGATCTGGTAGCGCGACGCCGCATCAGGAGATTCCCCACCCAGGATCTGACCCGTCATCATCCCTGGGATCGAGATCAAGCCGGCCGCCGCCATCGAGTTCAGGATCGGCAGCAACCCGGCTCGGAGGGCTCGCCGCTGGATCGGTCGCGCCGCTTCTCGAACCGTGGCGCCGAGAGCGAGCCGCCACTCGACCCAACTGCGCTCGCGGTCGTAGCCCTCCAAGGACGTTTCGAGCCCCAGCGAGATACCGGTCAGGGAATTCCCGAGCACCATCCCCAACACCGGAATCGCATAGCGCGGGTCCCACCAAGGTTCGGGCCCGACGACCGCGCCGACACCGTACGCCGTGATGGCCAGGCTCGAGGTGAGCATCACACCGACCCCGAGCACGCGCAGTCCTGGGACGCGGCGCGTCGTGCGCTGGACCGCTTCGATGCCCGCGATCGTCGCCATCAGGAGCGACAGGCCCACCACGGCCGCGGGATCCCGTTGCTCGAAGATCCAGCCCAGGATGAGGCCGAGCAGGGTCAACTGGACGGCGGCCCGCAGGGCGGACAGCAGCAACGTGCGGCCCAGACCCAGGCGCAGGCTGAGGTCGAGCGCGGCGTGCCCCAGCAGCAGGAACGCAGCCAGGGACAGGTCCAGGACCGAGAGCTCGATGACGTTCATGCGAGCCTCACCTCCCGACCGCCAAGGCGCTCGGCCATGCCCGCGTCGTGGGTCGCTGCGATCAGAGCCCCGCCGGATGCGAGGTACTTGGAGAGGGTCTCGAGCACCTCGTCCGCGCGCTCGTCGTCCAGCGACGCCGTGGGTTCGTCCAGCAGCAGGACCTCTGGCCGCGACGTCAGCGCCAGGTGCAACGTCAACCGCTGCGCTTCACCACCCGAGAGCTGAGCCAGGTCGCGCTCGAGCGGCAGGTCGGACAGCGTGCTCGCGGGCGATCCGAGCAGGTCGCTCGCCTCTCGGACGGCGTCGGCCACGGTCCCGGGGCGGCGTGGAGGTGTCTGGGGGACGAAGCGGACCGCGCGGCGCCATTCGGGTGCCGTCATGTCCTTGCGATCCCGCCCCGCGAGGCTCAACCGGCCCGCATCCACCGGATCGAGGTCCGCCAGCGCCCGCAAGAGCAGCGATTTGCCCGTCCCGCTGGGCGCGCGCAGGCAAACAGCCGTTCCCGCCTCGAGTTCGAGGTCGAACCCCTCGATCCAGGGTCGGCGCACCAGGCCTTCACAACGCAGCAGGCTCACCCGCGCAGGATACCCTAGACCCATGGCGACCCCGCGCACCGTGCATCTGATCGATGCCCTTCCGTACGTCTTTCGCGCGTACTTCTCCTTGCCCGAGTCGATCACCGATCCGAAAGGGCGGCCGGTCAACGCCGTGCGAGGGTTCGGCGAGTTTCTGGTCCGGTACCTGGCCGAGGAATCGCCGACGCATGCCGCGGTGGCCTTCGACCTGTCGCTGAACTCGAGCTTCCGGAACGAGATCTACCCGCTCTACAAGTCGAGTCGTGACCTGCCGCCGCCCGAGTTGGAGCGCCAGCTCACCGCGTGCCAGGATCTGTCCCGCGCGCTCGGTTTCCAGACGATCGCCAGCGAGCGGTTCGAGGCCGACGACCTGATCGGCGCGCTCGCGATGCAGCTCGGCAAGCAGGGGCAGCGTTGCGTCGTCGTGACGTCGGACAAGGACCTGGCCCAGCTCGTGAACGCGCACACGATCATGTACGACTACGCCAAAGGCATTCGCTACGACGAAGCCGGTGTGCTCGAGAAGTGGGGTGTGCGCGCGGACCAGATCGTCGAGCTGCTCGGGCTCGCGGGGGATCCGGTCGACGACATTCCCGGGGTGCGGGGCGTCGGGCCGAAGACTGCCGTGCCGCTGCTGAACGCGTTCGAGAACCTGGACGAGCTGTACGCCAACCTCGACAAAGTCGCGGACATCGAGATGCGCGGTGCTCGAACGCTGGGCGCCAAGCTCGAGGCTGCGCGCGACGACGCGATGCTGTCCAGGGAACTCGCACGCCTCGCGTACGACGCGCCGGTCGATGCCAAGCTGAGCAGCCTCGCATGGAACGGCCCGAACGCCGAAGCGCTAGGAGCCTTGCTCGCGGAGTTGGGGTTGGAACGCTTGGCTGAGCGTCTACCGCGGTCATAGCGGTAGTACGGAGGCGGTTGTACGGAGCCGCGCGACTTCTACCCGGTTTGGACGGCTGGCTGCCGGCCGGCAGCCAGCCGTCCAAACTGGGTAGAAGTCGCGCGACTCCGTACAACCGCCTCCGTACTATCGATGAGTCACGCGAGGTTCGACAGCACGATGTCGACCTCGTCGGACGAACCCAGGACCACGCTGGTGCGCTGGTGCAGGGCCTCGGGCTCGACCTCCATGGTCCGCACCGTGCCGGAATAGGCCTTACCACCAGCCTGCTCGATGATCATCGCCATCGGGTTGGCTTCGTACATCAAGCGCAGTTTCCCGTTCGGCGCCTTCTCGGTCGGCGGGTACAGGAACACGCCACCCTTCATCAGAATGCGGTGCACGTCCGCGACCATCGCGCCGGCGTAACGGCTGGAGTAGCCGTTGTCGTGGGCCCACGACAGGTACTTCCGGTAGCCCTCGGGGAACGAGTTCGTGTACGCCTCGTTGATCGAATAGGACTTGTTCGCTTGCGGGATCCTCACGTCGGCGTCGACCAACAGGAACGAGCCGATGGACGGATCCAACACGAACATCTGCACGCCGCGGCCGGTCGTCAGCACGAGCACCGTCGACGGTCCGTACAGGACGTAGCCCGCCGCGATCTGGTTGACGCCCTTCTGGCGGACGGCGTTCTCGATCGGGTCGGCGCGGCGGTCGTGGTGCAGGATCGAGAAGATCGTCCCGACCCCACCGCACGTGTCCAGGTTCGACGAGCCGTCGAGCGGATCGAACAGGGCGATGTACGGACGCTCCTGACCATCACAGCTGAGGATCAACGGCTCTTCGTTCTCTTCGGAGGCCACGATGGCCAAACCGGCGCGCTTGCCGAGGCAGGCGAGCAGAGTCTCGTTCGCGATGACGTCCAGCTTCTGTTGCTCCTCACCTTGGACGTTCTCGCTGCCCATGGCACCCAGCACATCCTCGATCCGGGCCCGACGGCAGCGCGCCGCGATGTACTTCGTGGCCAGCGAGATGGCGGACAGGATCCAGGTGAAGCGGCCCGTGGCATGCGGGTGCTTGTCCTCCTCGGCGAGAAGGTAGGACTGGATCGAGAGCAGGTTCTCCTGCCCGAGTTGCGGCAGGGCATCCTCGAGTTTCATGACGGTGGGGTGCGAGGTGGGGGGGGGAGGGGAGCGTTGAGAGGCCAACAGGATAACGTGCCTCTGGCGCTGGCCAGCGATTCCTGGCTCGAACGAACACGGCGGACCTCTCCCGAAGGAAAGATCCGCCGCATGAAGTGCACGGGGACCCAGGGAAGACCCTGGTCTCAGTTCGTGGCGATCAGTTGCAGAACGTGACGGACGTCGAGTTCGTCAAGTTCGCAGCGGACGAGCCATCGCGGAACCAGGTCTGGAAGTACCAGGTGTCGCCGGGCGCGAAGTTCTGCAGCTGGGGCAGGGTCGTGTTGTCGACGTTGAAGGAGAACGTGCCGGAGGGGCCCGAGTTCGAGAGCAGGCTGGTCAAGCGGTAGAAGGTCGGACCCACGCAGAGCGTGCCACCCGTCGGGAGGACGATGCTGGTCGTGCCTTGCGACATGACCGGGAAGCCGAACTCGTTGGCCGGGATGACCGCGCAGTCGAGCTGCAGGTCGTTGGCGATGACGTTCGTGCTGCCGACCATGTTCTGAACACCGGGGAAGCCCAGCGAGTTCACCATGTTCGGGACGCCGGTGCAGAGGTTGCTGACCGAGCCGCCCGAGCAGCAGTTGGCGCCGGGGACGATGGCGTCCGCGGAGAGGGTGCTGCCGGTGCCCGGCTTGAAGATGCCGAGGTCGACCGAGCCCATGGAGAGGGCCGGGGCGCTGTTGGCCTCGAAGCTGAACGTGTAGGCGGTGCCCCAACGGATGGCGTTGGCGTTCTGGTTCTGACCGTAGTCCTGCTGGGACTCCCAGCTGATCTCCGAACCGTTCGAGCTGGAGTTCCAGTCGGCGTTGCCCCACGGCGAACCGCTGTGATGCTCGACGTCGGTGTACTGGAGGTTCGTGGGCGAGCAGATCGTCGGGATCGAGATCGAGTTGACGGCGCGGTCCGAGTTGAAGTTGTGGACGACGTAGTCGTAGCGGTACGCACCGCCACCGATGTCGGTCGCCTTCGAGCCGACGAAGAAGATGCCGTCGATCGTGTCACCTGCGGGGCCCGTGCCGCCTTCGGCGACGATGCGGACTTCGCTGATGACGACGTCGTTGTGCGTGTCCTGCCAGCCGAAGATGCCGGGATCGAACATGTTGATGCCACCGGTCGTGCTGACGTTCGAGTTGGCGTTGCCGGCGCTCGACCACTGGATCTCGATCCACGACGAGTTGTTGCGGGCGAGGCCGTACTCGTGGTCGTGCTCGGAGACGTACTGGATCTCGGCGATGTAGGTCGAGGCGGGGTCGGCGCACAGGGCGGCCTCACACTGCAGGCGACCGCGGGTGGTGCTGTTGCCCGAGGGGGTGGCGGACCAGTTGGCGGGCCAAACACCGGTCGTCGGGTTGACCTCGAACTTCGCAACGCCGTTCTGGCCGTCGTTCAGGCCGGAACCGTACGTGTCGGCGCAGCCGATGCCGAGGTGGTTGCAGCCGGTTCCGAAGACGCAGCTGCCGCACGAGGTCTCGCTGACCGCGCAGAAGCTGTCCTTGAGCCAGGAGTAACCCAGTTGGGTGAAACGGCCGTCGGGAGCCACGCGGTAGATGTTCTGGCCGATGACCGGCGCATCGTTGGCGCTGTCGTCCCAGCGCACGACCTCGTCGCCGACGTTGCAGGACGTCGAAGCCATCGAGAACGCGGCGATACCGCCGCTGCTGCCGTACTCGGAGATCGAGGACGAGTTGTTCGCGATGCGCGAAACGGCGACGTCGGGCCCTTCGGTGTTGTTGGCCACCTGAGCAGAAGCGGATGCCACGAGGAGAGCGGCGGCACCGATGGAGAGTGTGTTGCGAAGCATAATCACGTTCGAAGGGGGATCTGAGTCGAGGGTGTGCTGTGGGAGATGCGATCGAGGACCTACGTGGTCCGGGCGAGCCTGCCGACTCGTCCACTTGCAGGAACCGGCTCCGACTGTGACGACGGGGGTCTCCGCTTGCGAGGGCACCAGTTTAGGTCCCCACTTGGACTCCGGAACGCTCGAACAGGTTCCATTCCCAACGTGGGAAGAACGATTCTGGCGTACCCCCCGCCATGGGGGCCTATTCGCCGGTTTGTGTCCGGATCTTGTCGGCATTCAGGCCGAGTTGTCCAAGGAATTGGACCAACCCTTGGTCGTCCGGGAAGCGAGTCAATGCGGTGCGCGCTGCCGCTTCGGCTTCTTCCCGCTTGCCCTGATTCATGCAGATGTCGATGACCGCAAGGTGGAACTGCACTTCGTTCGGAAGTGCAGCAAGACCGGAGCGTGCGCACGCGAGCATCTTGTCCTGTTGATCAGCGAAGGGATACACGTCGCGAAGGATCGCCATGCGCAGGGGAACGTCATCGGGATGTTCCGCGAGCTTCGCTTCGAACGCGTCGACCACCGTTCGGGTGGCAGCCTCGGCCTCGGCCTCACGACCGAGCGAACGCAACAGTTCGACCTTGGTCCTCGTGTACGGGAGGAACGTGGGTTCGAATTCGAGCCCCGCATCCAGCAGCCGCAAGCAATCGTCGATGCGACCGCTCTGCGAGTAGTAGCCCTGGACCAGGATCAGACGTGCGTCGCGATGCATCGGATCCAGCACGAGGGCCTTCTCGAAGAACCCGCGCGCGCGTTCCTGGTCGTGCGTCACCATCAACAGCCAGCCGTACTTCGCCGTCAGGTGCGCACTGCGCGGGCGCATCTGGAGCCCTTCCCCGACGATGGCGATCGCCTGGTTCATCGTCCCACGGGTCTGGTGCGCACCGACCAGCGCGTCCCACGCGTAGCCGATGTCCGGGTCGAGCCGCACCGCTTCCTCGAAGTAGGCGATGCCCTTGTCGAGGGCAGCCTTGTCGGGTTCCAGCGTGCTGAGGCTGTCCTGATGCTGCTTCAGGAAGTAGTAGCCCAACTCGAGCGAATAGAGGTTCACCCGCGGGTTGCGTGCCTGCGCGATTCGCATGTCGTTCAGGAAGCGCTGATCGTCCCCTTGGATCAAGGCGGCCCAAGCCACGAGCCGCGCGACCGCGGGGTCCAGGATCAATCCGTATTCGTTGACGCGCTCTCCGTGCTTCTGCACGAACGCGGCGGCAGCGACCTGATCCTCGGTCGGCGTCGGAGCCGTCTGGAACCAACCGATGTGCAGGTCGCTCAGGGACGACTTGAAGGTCTCGCGCGCCAGCACGCTCTCGACCTGCATCCACGCCGAGTGGCTCCACAGTCCGAACAGCCCGAGGCCGACGATCGCGAGCAGCTTGCCGCGCATGGTCCACGAACCGGACGACTTGAGGGGCTTGCCCGCGAACGTCACATCGGGTCGCGTGACCAGTTGGAACATCTTCAACGCGGCGAACGCGAACACCGCGGCGATGCCCATCGAGAACAGGAATGGCACGACCTGGTACAAGCTCCCGAGGACGCCGACGCCGTGGACGGCCGCGAACGTGGCCAGGAACGTCGCGAGCAGCACGCCCTCCTCGGGCCAGCTGAGCGCGGTGGGGACCTGGCTGGGTTCGCGCCGCGGCTTCGCACCGAGCGACGGCTTGCCGAAACCGAAGTACAGCGCGTCCTTGGGACACACGCTGATGCAGTCCATGCACTTCATGCAGCCCGGATCGACGACCATGCCGTAGTCGCGGACTTCGCGCGCGACGGCGACGTTCGAGGTGCAGGTGAGCGTGCAGTGACCGCAACCCTCGCAGGCGTCGGTGACGCGGATGCGGCCGGGCGACACCTTGTCCAGCACGCCGAAAATGGCGCCGTAGGGGCAGCCGTACGTGCAGAACCCCTTGGCCCCCAGGAAGTACACGCACAGGAATCCCGCGGTGAACAACGTGGCGACGCCGACGAAGACGCCGGGCATCGTGCTCCAGAAGTCTTGGGTCGAGAGGTGCGTGGTCGTCTCGAGATCGAGGCCCCTGCCGGTGACGGCCAGGAACCCGCGATAGACCGAAGGCCAGAAGAACATGTAGAACGCCGCGAGCACCGGCATCCACACCAGCACGCGTGAACGCAAGGGGCGCGGACGGATCCCGACCTTGAGCAACAGCCACCGACTGGCGTCCTGGAGCGCCACGACGTGACACGCCCAGCCGCAGAAGAAGCGCCCGAGCAGCAGCGTCGAGCCGATCGTGACCAGGAAGAAGATCAGGCCGGTGTTGATGACGGAGCGTTTGGAGAACTCCATCGCCTCGCTGGGCTCGACCAGGCCGAGCGTCTCGCCCGTCTGCATCCAGTGCGCGACGTGGATCGCGAACAGGAGGTGGACCAGGAGCAATACCCCGATGCGCCAGCGACTCATCGTGGAACGTTTCGGTCCGGGGGAGGTCTGTCCGGGCGCCGTGCAGTCCTTCTTGGGAGCCGTCGCCGGCGTGTCCTTCGTCTTCGCAGCCATGGGGCAGGAAGTCTATCCGTAGAGGCCGCCCGGCGGTCTCCTCTTGGACCCTGGCTTCCGATCCGATTCGGACCCACGCCCCGGAATCGGGCGTACTTCGAACTTCTCGCAGGGCATGCCGCTCTCCCGCTCGACCACGGCCGAGGGCAATTCACGGCACATGAACCCGTACGCACGACAGCCCCGCGGTCGATCGGGCTCGTGGGTGATCATGTGATGCATACAGCGAGAGCAGTCGGGTACCACGGCGTGTCCTCCTCCGGATACCATGGGGTTTCGGGTCCGTTCCACAGGGACCCTTGCGGCCTGGGCAGCCTACCGATCGGGATCGAGCAAACCCAGGCGCTGCGCACGCGGGAACGCCCCCTCGACGCTCGATCCAACCAGCCCGACTCCCGTTCGTCCAATTCTCAATTCTCACGACCCGAAGACCGTCCTTTGACACGCCGAGAGGAGATCGACTGGCTGCGCCGTGCAGCGAACGAAGGAGACGTGGACGCGCAGTTCGACTTGGGCTGCGCCTACGCCGACGGCGACGGTGTGCCCCAGAGCTACAACACCGCGTACCGTTGGTTCGAGCGCGCCGCCGGGAACGGCGACGTCGAGGCCATGACGGCCGTGGGCTACTGCCTCTTGAACGGCGAGGGTGTCGACGAGGACCAGGCGGAAGCCGTGCGTTGGTTCGAGAAGGCCCGTGACGCCGGCGACAACGACGCGCCGCGCTACCTCGCCAGCTGCACGCTCTACGGCGAAGGTCTGCCCCAGGACGTCGAGGCTGGATTGAACCAGGCGCTCGAAGGTTGGGAGACCACCCAGGACGTCGAGTACGCGCACCTGATCGCGTGTGCGCACAACGATCTGTTGGGCGACGACGTCCAGGCGCTCGAGTGGCACCAGCGCGCGGCCGATCTGGGTCACGACGAATCGATGGTCTGGATGGGTTACTACACCCGCTACGGCATCGGGGTCGAGCGCAACCTGCGCGCTGCCTTCCGTTGGTACAAGCGTGCCGCGGACGAGGGCAACGATGCCGGCATGGCCAACCTGGCCATCTGCTTCCACAACGGCGAAGGCGTCAAGACCGACCCCGTCCTGGCCTTCGAATGGCGCGAACGCGCCGCTGCGATGGGGCACACCGAGAGCCGCATCTGGCTCGCGGTCTGCCTGTTGCACGGCACGGGTTGCGACGCCGACCCGGCCGCTGCGATCCGCAACCTCGAGGAGCTCGCCGACGAGGACCCCGGCGCCTCCCTGATGCTCGGCGAGAAGTACTACTACGGCGAGGTCGTCGATCGCGACGCGGTCAAGGCCGTGTCCTGGTTCCAGCGCGCCGCCGACGAGAACATCCCCGAGGCCTGGACGTTCCTGGGCGTGTGCGCCTGGAACGGCGAAGGCCGCGACCGCGATCGCAAGGGCGCGCTCGAGCTCTATCGCCGCGGCGCGGACCTGGGTGACAGCCACGCGCTCTACAACCTCGCGCTCGCCTACCGTGGCGGCGAAGTGGTCGAAGAGGATCTCACGCGCTCCGACCAACTGCTCGAACAGGCGGCGATGAGCGGCAACGGCCCGGCCGCCGTGCTCCTCGCCGAACGCCACATCGAAGGCGATGGTGTGCCCAAGGATCCCGCGCTCGGCGTCACCTACTTGCAGCCCGCTGTCGACGACGAGGATCCCGACGCGCTCTACCTCATGGCGGAATGCTTGCGCGACGGCGTCGGCGTCCCCATCAACGTCGAACGCGCGTTCGCGCTGTTCGAGTTGGCCAACATCCAAGGCCGCGACGCACGCGTCGAGCTGGGCCAGTTGCGCCGCTTGATGCGGGACGACGATTGACGCGGCTTCAGATCGCGGTGCTGGTGGGTATCGCATGCAGGCTCGCGCTTCAGCTTGCCTCGGTGGTGTTGGCTCACCGCGCCGAACTGGAGCCGCCTTCGCGATTGAAAGGCTGGGGGCTCTCGTCCGAGGTGTGGCGCAGGTCCAGGGCGCACACGTTGGAGACCCTGTACCCCAAATGGATCGGACGCCTCCTCACCCTTGGTGGGCTCATCTGGCTGTGGCTCTCGGGAACGGCTGACTCGTTCGCTCTTTGGGCGTCGAGTCTGAACCACGGATCCATCTACTTCGGATCCACGGTCTTCTTCACTTGCTTGATGCTCGGCAGCAGAGTGATCCAACTCCCGTTCGCCGCGTGGACGAGTTTCCACGTCGAGCCGCGTTACCGCCCAGTTCCGAACCCGGCCAAGCAACGAATCAACCTCCTCTTCGGACACCTCGTTCTCGACCTGGCGAAGGTGTTCTGCCTGAGCGCCGTGTTGGCCGTGATGATGGCGAATCGAGGGATGCCCTTCTTCGTGCCGCCCGTACTGGTCGCAGCGTTCCTGGTCCTTTACTCGATCGGAACGGCATCGAGGAGCATGAAGAAGGCGTTCGGTGGTGCGCGGCGTTTGGATTCGATGCCGGTATGGCTCTCGATCCAATCCGTTGCCAAGTCCGCGCAACTGTCCGTGTCGAACGTTCACGTTCTAGCGGCATCGAAGAGCCAGAGCGTCGTGAACGCCATGATGGTCGGTTCGGGTGAGAACCGTGAGGTCCTCTTGTTCGACAACTTGATTCGCAAGTTCACACCTGAACAGGTGGCTGCGGTCGTGGCCCATGAATTCGGGCACGCCGAGGGCGAGCACCTTCGGTGGATGGGGCTCGTTCGCTTCGCGGTGCTCGCGACGGTCTACTCCATAGCTGGATGGTGCATCTCGAATCCGAGCTTCTGCACGGAAATGGGTTTCATGTCGTCCTCCCCATTCGTCGCTCTGCTCGGGGCGTACATCCTGATCCTGCCAGTCGATACCTTCCTCCTGGGGCCGATCTTGTTCGGGCTGTCACGACGCAACGAGTGGGCCGCCGACCGATTCGCCGCGGAGCGATGCGGGGTCGCCGAAGACCTAGCGCAAGCATTGATCGGTATCTCGGAGCACAATCTCAGCCAGGTCGCGTCGCACCCGTTCAACGTCTTCTTCGCCGGGACGCACCCGTCCACCGAAGAACGAGTGACGCGACTGTTCGCCCAAGCGAACGCGTCACCTAGTTGAACTGAACCAGGATCGCGTTCGAGAAGTTCGCGGTCGGGTTGCCCAGCGTGTCGACGTCGCGGTACCAGAGCTGGAACGAGTGCTGGTCACCGGGGTGAATCAGCTGACCGACGGGCGCATAGGGCAGTTCGAGCGGGACGTCGAAACCCGAACCCGCTGCCGACGTGCCCGAGACGTTCTGGAGCACGCCGCTGGCGTCGAACTGGGCGATGGAGTTCAGCTGCGGCAGGCCTTGATTGGCTGCCATCGTCGGGTTGTAGCGACCGGTCGGTTGTGAGAGGCAATGCACGCCCTCGAAGACGTTGATCACCGGGCCGATGCCTTGGCCGACGAAGAAGAAGCCGAACGCGCCGGGAGGGCCGTGCGTACATTCGAGGTGCAGGTCGCTGCCCGCGCCGCTTCCGAACGCGCTGGTGTCGAGCTCCGCCTGGAACCCGGTCGTGTTCGGCAGCGAATCGCACGGGAACTCGAGACCTGGCGTGCTGATGCTCACCTCGACGTCCGTGGTGGCGAAGTTCAACTGGATCGAGCTGGTCAGATTGCCGACGCTGAATCCTCCGAACGCGTTGATCCCACCGGGGGTGCCTGTTCCCGTGAGCACGACGGGTTGGCCGGGCGACGGCCAGCTCTGGTTGCAACCGCCGTTGATGTCCAGTGCACAGGTCGCGCCGCTGCCGCCCATTTCGAGGAACGGCGTCGGCGTGAACTGGCTCGTGAACCAGTCGAAGCCGTGGTCGCACGGCGAGTACACGAAGGAGTCGGCACCGAGCGCCGGGTCGAAGTGGTGCACTTCGTCGCCGACGCGGAGCGAGGAGGCGGCCAGGTCGACCGCGTACGGACTCGAAGGCGTGGAGGCGTCCAATGCGATGCGCAACACCAGCGCATCGCCGATCTGTGCGTTGGGGAACTCGACCAGCGGCGGCCCGGTCATGTCGGACACTTCTCCGGCCAGTTGCAGGACCGAGCTCTGCGCTTGCGCGACGGTTGCGAGGGCGAAGAACGAGGCGAGCGTCGTGATGCGAATCATGATCCGGTGACTCCGAGGTGAGGGCTTCGCCACGAACGTCGCATGGACATGCGACCGGGGCGTTCGTGCAGCGTCCCCGTTCTGCGCAGGATCTGTCAAGGCCGAGGGCGTTCAGGCCCGCTGCGTGTCCTGGACCGTCCATTCCGCGTGCGGAGTCGACCCGCGCCTCATTCGCTATCGGTCGGACCGAAACACGGTCGCGGACGCGCTCACTTGATCTTCGACAGCCGCAGCAATTGATCGGCGCGCTCGGCCGCGAGCGTTCCCTCATGCTTCTTCATGAAGGGCTCGAGCTGGCGGAGCCACTTGTCCTCGAGTCCGTCCTTCTTGAGACGCGTCTCGATCTTGGCGAAGGCCTTGGCGGCATCGAACTCCGGTTCCATCTCGTCGCTGGCGAGCCGTTCTTGGATCGGTGCCAGAAGGCTCTCGATCTCCACCACCCCCTCGGCGGAATCAGCCAGATCCTCGAGCCGTTCCGCGGCCTCCAGCAGATAGCCGTTCGAGATGCGCCATTCGATGCCGCGGATGCGCGTCGCGATGTTCGCGCGAAATCCTTCGAGCATCGCCACGGCCGCCGGCGCGTCGTCGTCGCCGGGGAGTTCGACTTCGATGGCCGCCTGGAAGGCCTTCTCGTAGTCCCCTTTCTGGAACGACTTCCATGCGCCGTGCAGCGACCTCGGTACGTCCTTGGAGACCTTGGTCGCGCGCTTGATCTCGAGCCGGATCGCGTCCTCGATGTCCTTGTGCAGCGAGATGGGGTTGCCCATCAAGAGCACCTCCCCTTCGCTCGACAGCAACGCGCAGACGGGCAACTTGTCGGTGTCCAACACCAGGGGTTGCTCGTTGCCCCACATCGCGGTCGTCGCCATCCAGCCTTGGTTCCACGCGAACTGCTCGGCCTTCTTCTTCGACGCGCCTTGTGCTTCGACGAACAGGATCGCCAGGTCGTCACCGAACGCCTCGGCGAGCTTGAGCGAGGACGGCACCGCCGTCCCGACGCAAGGGCCTCAGGTTGTGCCCCAGTACTCGATCAGGACCGGCTTGCCTTTCAGATCGGCGAGCGACTCGATCCCCATGCCGTTGAGCGGCTTCTGGCGGAACTCGTGGACCGGCCGGCTGCCGACCTCGATCCCCTGGGCTTGGACGGTCGCAGTCAGGCCGAGCAGGCCGATGCAGAGAGTTCGGAGAAGCATGGTGGGGTTCGAGAGTTCTTTCGGGACTGCGTTCGAAGGATCGCCGACGAGAGTTCCAAGATCGGATGCAGAGTCAGATCCTGCAGCCGATTCCCCGTCCGCGCCAGCCCGTGGTTCCCGCGATGTCACACAGGCATGGACCCGCGGGCCCTCAATTGCGGTCCAGGCGGTCCACCAGCATCTCGGCGGCGTCCAGGAGTCGCAACGTGCTGGTGCTGTAGAGCCACGCCGGCAGCGACACGATCTGGTCCTTCTGGAGTGCGCGCAGTCCCTGGGCGGAAGGGTGCGCGCGCAGGGTTCCGATCGCCGGGCTGACGCCCTCGAGGTTCTCGGACACGAGCAGGAGGTCCGGGTCGAGCACCAGCAAGCGCTCGATGTCGATCTCGTAGACGCCCTCGGCACCGTCCTCGGCGCCCGCATTGGTGAGCCCCGCGAGTTCGAACATCAAGTGCCACGTCGTGTTCGAACCGCTCGAGGAACCGTCGCCCCCGTAATTGCCATACGTCATGGCGCGCATGGGTTCGCTCCCCGCAGTGCGTTCGGCGAGTCGCGCGCGGCGCGCTTCGAGGTCCGCGATCAACGCGTCACCCGCGTCCTGGCGTCCCAGCGCATCGGCCACCGCGTTCACCGAGTCGGTGATGTGGTCCCACTTCGTGACCGTCGGCAACACCATCATCGCGATGCCGTTCTCGCGCAGCCACGCGCCTTGCGTGGGGGACTGCCAGTCGTGGATGAGGACGAGGTCCGGGTCGAGCGCGAGGATGTCCTCGGTGTCCACGTTCGTCATCTGTTTCAGATCACGCCACGGCTCCGGATCGTCCGCGAGCGATGAATATTCGAACGCGGTCGCCGGCAGCGCTTGGATCTGGCTGCGATCGGCGATGGCGACGAGGACGTCGAGTGCCGCGGCGTTCGTCGCGTAGACGTTCGTGACGGTGACGGGAACTTCGATCGTCGTTCCGTCCGGCGCGGTGACCGTCCGCATCGCGACCGGAGCCGTGTCGTCGTGTCCGCGGCAGCCGAGGAGCGTCGCCGCCAGGAGAATTGCGATGCGTTGCATGAGGTTGGATCTAGCGTGCCGCACGTCGCACGCGCAGCCAATCGAAGGTACTGCGCCAAGCGCTCTTGCGGGGAGGCACGGGCGGGCCGTCGACCGGAACCTCGCACCAGGCGATCCCCGAGCGTGCGGCCATCAAGGCCAGTGCAGCATCGAACTCGAGATCGACCGGAATGGCATCGAGCACGTCGAGCGCGCGGTCGCCGAGCAGCACGAAGGCCGGCTCGAGTTCGGCCACGCGGCGACCCAGGCACCAACGACGCCAAAGTGCGCGAACGGGGCTGGATTTCGCACGTCGCGACCGTCCGATCACCATGTCGACGCGCTCCAGCCAGGGCAGCAATTCGCTCACCTGGCCCAGCGGGATGCGCCCACGCAGGTCGGAGATCAGGACCGGGCGATGGCGCGTGTTCCCGAGCCCGACCTGGACGGCCTCGTGGAAGCTCACCTGGCTGCCGACCCAGATGCCTCGGATCTCGGGCACCTGCGCCGACCAACCGTCGACGACGGCCGGACCGTGATCGCCGGGACCGTGGTCGACGACGAACAAGTCCCAGGCCTCGAGTTCGCTGGCCAGGGCCTCGGCGGCATCCGCCAACACGGGCGCGAGCACGTCACCGGCGCTCTCGACGACGAGCACGATGGACAGTTCGGCCGCCGGATCGGGCAGGTCGATGAGCTGGGCCGGACGACCGGAGCGAGCCGGCTTGTGCGGAACGATGGAGCGGGTGACGAGGGACATTCGGGCGTCATTTTATCCGCCGCGGGCCGAGCCGTGTGAAGCCCGAGTTGAGGAACACGAAATGCCGTGTGGGGTCCTTCTGTCGCAGCCGGAACGGGCACGAAAAAGGGGCGCGTCATCGCGCCCCCGTCTCGTGGTTCCACCAGGTGGATTCGGTGTGCTTCGCGCCTCAGCGCAGCAACGTCTTCGTCTTCGAACCGAACAGGCTCTTCAAGCGACCCATCACGTTCGAGTGGATCTGGCACACGCGGCTCTCGGTCAAGGACAGCATCTCGCCGATCTCACGCATCGTGTGACCGACCTGGTAGTACTGCTCGATGATGAAGCGCTCCTTGTGCGTCAAGGAACGCGTGATGTAGCCCATCATGTCGGCCTTGTGCAGCTCGCCGAGCGGGTCGATGGACTTCTTGTCCTCGAGCACGTCGACCTTCTCCATCGAGCTGTCGTCGTCGCGGTCCTCCCACTTGTCGGACAGCGAGTACATCGCCTTGGCGCTGGCACCTTGGATCTCCTTGGAGAGCTCCGCGTGGTCCATCTCGAGGTTCTGCGCAAGCTCCGAGTGCGTGGGCTCACGACCGTATTCGCCGGTCAAGCGCTGCAGGGCCTTGTCGATCTTGGACGCCTTCAAACGCACGAGGCGCGGCACCCAGTCCTGGCTACGCAACTGATCGAGGATCGAACCACGGATCCGCGTCGTGCAGTACGTCTTGAACTTGATCCCGCGGTTCGGGTCGAAGCCGCGAATGGCGTCCATCAGGCCGAACAGGCCGGCGGACACGAGGTCGTCGATCTCGATCGACTTGGGCAGCGTTTGCAGCAGGCGCTCGGCGATGTACTTCACGAGCGGGTAGTGCCGCTCCATGAGGATGTTGCGGATGCGCTCGATCTGCTCGGCGTCCGGCTTGTCCACCGCACGGCGATAGAGCGCCCAGATGTCCTCGGTCGCCATCTCCTCGACGGGGAGGTTGGCGAGCGGCGTCTTCTTCGTTGCGGCACTCGTCTTGGTGGCCGTCTTCTTCGTTGCAGTCTTGGGCATCGCTTCCTCAGCAGTGGCCTTGGCGGCCTTCGCGGTGCCGGCGTTCGGTTGGGGTTCGGGGGTCATGTTCTACGGGCCTCACTCGACCATCATCAGGGAGTGCACCGGGACATCGCCCAGCTTGGCGCGCCCGTTCAGGAAACCCAACTCGATCACGAAGCCACAGGCCACGGGGATGCCGCCGACCTGGCGCACCAGGTTGAGCGCGGCGCCCATCGTCCCGCCCGTCGCGAGCAGGTCGTCGATCATCAGCACCCGCTTGCCCTCGCAGGCGTCCTGGTGGATCTGGATCTCGTCGGTGCCGTACTCCAGCTCGTACGACTCCGAACGCGTCTTCCACGGCAGCTTGCCGGGCTTGCGGATCGGGATGAAGCCCTTGCCCAGTTGGTTGGCCAGGGCGGTCCCGAAGATGAAGCCCCGGGACTCGATGCCGCAGACCAGGTCGTACGTGCTCGGATCCACCGCGTCCGCCAGGCCTTGGATCGAGGCCCGCAGGCCATCGGGATCCTGGAGCAGAGGGGTGATGTCCTTGAAGACGATGCCGGGCTTGGGGAAGTCCGGTACGTCACGAATGTACGTTTCGATCAAGAGTGCTCCAGGGGCGCGCGTGCGGCGGCGGAATCCGGTTGGGGACAGAGACCACCGCTTGGTTGCATCGGCACCTGGACCTGGGCCGGTATAGCCGACCTCTACATTTCCTCGGGCGCCGGGACGCCCAGGATGCGTAAGCCGTTACCCAGAACGGAGTTACACGCATTTGCGCAGAGGAGCCTCGCCGCGGTAATTGGGGGCTCCTGGCCGAGGACTCGGGACTTGGCGATCCACGAGTTGGTCTCCCGGGCGAGGCCCAGGAGGTACTGCGTCAGCTCGCTGGGCTCGGCGTTCTTGGCGGCGCGCTGGACGACGTCGGGGAAGCGGCCCAGGGCCAGGACCAACGGGCCGGCGTCCTCGAGGGCGTTCCAGTCCGGCTCGGCCCCACCTTCCTCGGCCGCGGCCGCCTTGCGCACGATGCTCGCGAGGCGCGCGTGCGTGTATTGAACGTACGGTCCGGTATCGCCCTCGAAGGACAGGACCTCCTCCCACGTGAACGCGATGTCCTTGACGCGCTCGCGCTTCAGGTCGTTGAACACGACGGCGCCGACGCCGACCTGTTCGGCGATCACCGCCGCGTTCGCGAGGTCGGGGTTCTTCTCGGCGATGACCTCGCCGGCCTGGCGCGCGGCTTCGTCCAGCACGTCCTCCAGGAAGACGACCTTGCCTTCGCGTGTGCTCATCTTGCCCTCGGGCAGGCGCACCATGCCGAAGTCGATGTGCTCCATGCGCGGCTCCCAGTCGAGCTGCATGCGTTCGAGCACCATCTTCAACTGGCTGAAGTGCAGGCGCTGGTCGCCACCGACGACGTACAGCGCGCGTTCGAACGCGTAGAGCTCCCAACGATGGAAGACGGCCGCCAGGTCGCGCGTCGCGTACAGCGTCGTGCCGTCGGACTTGCGCAGGATGCACGGCGGCAGGTTCTCGTTGAACTCGGTCAGGCTGACGACGAGGGCGTCGTCGGACGTCTCGGTCACACCGGATGCGACGATGCGCTCGATCGTGGCGTCCAGGTGGTCCTCGTAGAACGCCTCGCCGCGCACTTCGTCGAACGTCACACCCAGGCGCTTGTACGTCTTGTCGAACTCGGCCAACGACAATTCGGTGAGCTTGCGCCACGTGGCGCGCACCTCGCCGTCGACGCCGCTCTCGAGTTCGCGGAAGGCCTCTTTGCCCTCCTCGGCGAGCGACGGGTCGTTCTCGACCTCTTCGTGGAAACGCACGTAGAGGGACAATAGAGCCTGGATCGGGTCGTTCTCGATGTCGACGGTGTCGCCCCAACGGTTCATCGCCGCGACGAGCTTGCCGAACTGGCTGCCCCAGTCGCCGATGTGGTTGATGCCCACCGTCGTGTAGCCGAGGTGGTCGTGCAGGCGTTGGATCGCCGCGCCGATCACGGTCGAGCGCAGGTGCCCGACGGACATCGGCTTGGCGATGTTCGGCGAGGAGAGGTCGATGACGATGGTCCGTCCGCGGCCCTCGTCGCTCTTGCCGAAGTCCTGGCCCTGGTCCAGGATCGCGCCGATGACGGTCGACGCGAGCGCCGTGCGATCGATGCGGAAGTTCAGGTACGGACCGGCGGCTTCGACGGTGATGCCTTCTAGACGCGCGGGCAACTTGGCAGCCAGGTCGGCGGCGATGGCGGGCGGTGCTTGCTTGAGCGCCTTGGCCAGCGGGAAGCACGGCACGGCGAAGTCGCCCAGCTTGGGATCGCGCGCGCGCTCGAGCTTGAAGGCGTCGGCGTCCAGTCCGGACTCGGCGGCGAGAGCGTTCAGGATCGCGTCGGTGAAGGCTTGCATGGTTCGTCTCGTCAGGACCAGTTGGCCCATTCTTCGTTGGCGTCCTCGAGCTCGCGCTCGAACTCGGCGATCTGGAAGTGCACGTCGCGCACCTTGGCGGAGTCCGAGTAGACGTCGGGCGACGCGATCGACTCGTTCAGCTTCTTGATCTCGTCCTCGAGCTCGATGATGCGCTTCTCGAGCTTCTCGAACTTCCAGGGATTGCGCACGCCGCCGCTGTTGCCGCCCTTCTTGGACGACTTGGACTTGCCGTTGCTGGCTGCCTTGGCCTTCTCCTCGGCCTCGCGCTGGCTCTTCTTCGCCGCGGCTTCCTTGGCGGCACGCGCAGCGGTGGCCTCGTCGCGTTCGGCCAGCTTGGCGTCGCGATAGGCGCTGTAGTTGCCCTCGTACTCGGTGACGCCGCCGTCCGCGACCTCCCACGTATCGGTGGTGAGGCCGTCCAGGAACTCGCGGTCGTGGCTGATGCAGACGAGCGCGCCGCCGAACGAACCCAGCATCTCCTCGAGCGCCGTGCGGCTCGCGAGGTCCAGGTGGTTGGTCGGCTCGTCCATCGCGAGCCAGCTGGGCTTCGACATGACGAGCAGCGCCAGCGCCAAACGCGCGCGCTCGCCACCGGAGAGCGTCGAGACCTCCTTGTCGACCTCGTTCCCGCGGAACAGGAACCGCGCCAGGTGGTTGCGGATCTCCAGGTCGGTCATGTGCGAGTGCCGACGATAGACCTCGGACCACGGGTTGCCGTCGGTCCTCAGGTGGCTCGTGTCCTGGTCGAAGTACGCGACGGATTCGCCGTGCCCGCGCAGGACCTCGCCGCCCATCGCG
>TARA_R110002096_G_scaffold117210_3_pt1 | contig 29145 bp, 25 predicted proteins | sample TARA_R110002096 | Tara Oceans TARA_R110002096 (sample SAMEA4397295) | marine metagenome | biome: Polar Biome; feature: [DCM] deep chlorophyll maximum layer (ENVO:01000326); material: water (ENVO:00002006), including particulate matter (ENVO:01000060) such as... | depth 35 m
TTTGATTCTACTCAAAACTCACACTCCGACTCACACAGCAAATGAAGTATTAAGTACTTCAAGTTAAAAGTGACTTAAGATTAGAATTAAAAGTTGTTTTTAATTCAATAGAAAAATAAAAATCTTGAGTGTTACTCCAAACAAACTTCTAATTTCACTCATTTAGCTTTCTAAAACTTAAGAAAACTAATTATTTTCAATTAGTCTTTATATTTGTTGAATATCAGACAATCTTTATTCAACTATGAAAATCATTAGCCTTTTAATCAGTATTCTATTCTTTATTCAAAGTCAAGCTTCTATTGACACGACTGTTCTTTCTACAAAAATTAATAATGTAACTGTTTTTTTTAATGGCGCTGAAGTTCAACGTGAAGGCGAGTTAAATCTTACTAAGGGCAAACACATTTTAATTGCAGATCAATTGCCTGAAATGATAAATCCACAAAGTATTCAAGTTGAGGCTACAAAAAATACAACCATTCTTTCGGTTAAACATGAAGTAGCTTATTATAACTCAACCAAAAAAAATCCATTTATTAAAGCTAAAGAAGAATCCATTGAAAAAATAAGAATAGCGGTTACTAGACTTAATAGTGAAAAAAATGTATTAGAAATTGAGGAGGATATTCTGTTGAAAAACAGTCAGCTTTCAGGAAAAGAAAAAGGAGTAAGTGTTGAAGAACTAAAAAATGCCGCAGAATATTATCGACTTCGCTTAAATGCAATTCGAAATCAAATGATTGACATTGAGGTTAAAATAAAAGCGAAAAAAGAGGAGATGATTAAAGAGTATGAATTACTTAATCGATCTATTGCAAAAAACAAACAAGCTTACAGTAAAATTATCATTGCAGTGGAAAATTCCGCTGCAACTAATGAAAAATTTACTTTAAGTTACTATACTCCAACTGCAGGATGGATACCTACTTATGATTTTAGAGTTAAAGACATCAACGAACCATTATTAATTGTTTACAATGCCAATGTTTATCAATCTTCAGGAGAAAATTGGGACAAAGTAAATGTAACATTATCAACAAACGACCCTTCTTTAAGTGGAAATAAACCAGAATTAGATAAATGGATATTAGGCGAAACACCAACTTATCTCAGTAAAAGTGATAACAATCCTTTAAACACTCAGGTGCCAAGTTACGGCGGTGTTAGTGCTGTAAAAGGAACTGTTTTAGATGACAGTAATGAAGAACCTTTGCCATTCGCTAATGTAACATTAAACAAAGGAGATCAGCAAATTATTGGAACCACTACTGACTTTGATGGAAATTATATGTTAAAGCCAATTGAACCAGGGTATTACGATATTGTAGTAACTTATGTTGGTTATCAATCCAAAAAAATATCTGGAATTAATGTTAGTTCTGATAATATTACAATTCAAAATATTGCTATCAGCCAAGGAGTTGCATTGAATGAAGTTGAGGTTATTGAATACTCAAAACCTTTAATAGATATAGATGATGCTTCTACAGGAAGATCATATACAAGAGAAGAGATCTCAGGACAAGTGAATAATATAAGGGGCAGTAGAAGTAAAACTCAAGGTACATTTATTGATGGTGTAAAAGTTATAGGAAGTAGAGATTTAATTGAAAACGAATTTAAAAGCAGTACCTTAAGTTTAGAGTATGAAATAAAAATACCATACACTATTCCATCAGATGGTAAGGATTACAATATCAAAATAAAAGAAAGTAGTGTCCCTGTTAATTATGAATATTTTATTGTCCCAAAAATTGAAAAAGATGCCTTTTTAGTTGCTCACATTGATGATTGGGAGTCTTTAAATTTACTGTCAGGAAAGTCTAGTGTATATTATCAAGGAAAATTTACAGGAGAATCTTACGTAGATGTAGACCAATCTGATGATACGCTTAAGGTTTCATTGGGGAGAGAAAAAAATATTTTTGTTAGTCGTGAACGCAACAAAGAAATTGATGATAGACAATTCTTTTCTAACAACATTAAAGAAACGATCGGTTGGGATATTGTAATTAAAAACAATAAAAATTTTCCAGTAAAAGTTACGGTTGAAGATCAATATCCAATATCCAATCGAAAGTCAGTAGAAGTAAAATTGCTCTCTGCTGAAAATGCAGTAAAAAACGAGAAACCCGGATTATTAACTTGGAGTTTTGAGCTAAAAAAAGATGAAAGTAAAACCATCTTTATGAGTTATGAGGCAAAGTACCCTAGGTATATGAATGTGAAGTATTACTAAGTATGATAGTAGCTCGTTTTCAATCTTTTACTTTAAAACAATTTGGTAAGATTTAATATCTACAATGAAAAATTTAGTTCTTTTTATTAGTGTTTTTATTGCTACTTATTCTACTCATCTATATTCACAGCAAGTACATTTTGGAATTCCTGAAGAAGGTACTATTTTTTACATAGAAGATATTATAATTATAGATGAGATTCATTGGGAGAATGGGTATGCTCAGTTTGGCGAAATTGGGAAAAGACAAGTGAGAAAATTAGACTCTTTATTGTACAGCTTAGACACCTTTAAAAAAGAGGTTAGTATTCATTGTTTTTACGGGTCAAGTGAAAGCTTTAATCAAAAAGTTAGTGAAGGAATAGCTAAAGAAATAAAACGGTTGTTGGTATTTTCGAAAGTGAATAAAAACTTAATTTTTATGTGCTTAGGAAACAAAAGACCTTTAAGTAATTCAGAATATTTTAATGAATTTCAATTAAGCCAATTGAACACAAGAATTGAGATTCGGTTGCTTAGGAAAAATGAGTAAAGCAGTTTAGATATACAGCCGAAGGGTTGCACTTTTTCGCCTTTGGAGGAAACCCATCGGAGTGGCGGGTTGGTTTGTACCCACAAGAGATGATAATGAGACTTACTGACCCTAATTATGTTTTTCAAATGCAAGAAATTCGAAATTCATATAATCCACTCTACTAGATATGATAGCATCACACCGAGCTAAGTTTATAATTGTTTTAATTTCAATCTACCAGGCTGTATTTGGATTATATGGGCTTCATTTTTTGTTTAGAGTGGATTCTAATAACATTTTAGATTATATAGCTGCGTTGTTGTTTTTCTATCCTGTTTTTTCATCTTATCAGCTGTATTATAGAAAAAAAGTTACATATTCAATTATAAACTTTGCATTTCAATTAGTACAATTTAAAATTGGTCATTTTGGTATCCAATACATTATTGGTACTTACTTTGGAATAGGCTTCTATATTGATCAAATAAAGGGTTTCATTCCTACTTTTGAATTTCTTTGGGCAGAGGCAAGTATTGCACTTCAAATCGGAAGTGGGCCTGAAGTATATGCAGTAGAATTAAATTTAATAGCAGTAATAATTTTATGGCTGTTATTTAAGTTGTTAGATAGAAAAGAGAATTTAGGTTCAACTTCTTGGATAGATTAAATCTTCCGCTACCACACTATCAGCGATAGCGTATCGTAATAATAAGGGAAACGGTATTTTATTTTCATGTATCTTTGAATTATGATTGAATTGATTCAAGATAACATGGAAAAAATAGTAGCTGCATGTAAACAACATCATGTTAAGGCTATTTCTCTATTTGGATCAGCTGCTAAAAATGCCATGCATAAAGACAGTGATGTTGATTTTCTGGTTGAGTTTTCCGATGAAATTGATGTTTTGGATTATGCCGACAACTACTTTTCTTTGTTGGATCTGCTTCAAGAAATTTTAAAAATAAAAGTAGATATTGTATCAAGCAAATCTCTTAAGAACCCAGTTCTAAAAGAAGAGATTTACCAGTCAAAAGTAAATTTGTATGCAGCCTAAACTACTCAAATGCCTCCGCTACCACACGATTAGCGATAGCGTATCGTGTGGTATGTAACTTTCATTTCTAACAGTTAAATTTTGGCAAGCTATTTCGACTTTAATTAGCTAGTATCTCTGCAAAATATACATTTACTACAATTGTCTATTTTTGACTTATTCAGTAAGTTGTATAATTAAAATTATTAAAATGGAGTTACATACTAGGGTTTGCAAATCCTACGGTACAGTTTTCTTTACCACTTTAGTTATTTCCATTCTTATTTCTTGTCAATCGAATGAAAAGAAGTATTACGATACAGGAGAACTCATGAAAGAATATTCTCTCAATTCTGATGGAAAGATAGAGGGAGAAATGATATTTTATGATAAGGAGGGAAACATTAAAGATGTAATTAATTACAAGAATGGAAGCAAGGAAGGAGAAGCAAAAGGGTTTTATACCAATGGACAATTAAGAATAGAGACGAATTTCAAGAATAATTTACAAAATGGAACTTCCAAAGAATATTATAAAAATGGAGGTATTGAGTCTATACTTAAATATAAAGACGGAGTAAAATATGGTGACTTGTCATATTATTATAAGGAAGGTTCATTAAAAATGAAAGCAACAAGTAACAATGACACGACAGTCTATTATAAAGAATATTCAAAGGAAGGAGAGATGATTGATTTCTATCGTAAAGTTGATATCATTCCAAAATTAGACACCGTTACTATGGGAGAAAACTTCGACATCCACGTTAAAATTTTTGGAAGCATAGAAGACATTAAAGAAGTCATGTATTTAAATACTTACATTGGGATTGAGGATTCCGAGTTTATAACTTTAGAAGGAATAAAACATGAATATGAAATACCTATACCAACTATTGGAGAAGGGAGACAATTATTAAACATCCGCATTTTAGAAAAAGATACATCTTACACCAGATTGTATTACGATATGTATGTTAAACCTAAAAAATCAAGCTAATTTTGATAGTTAAGCTCCATAGCATTTAGATTATTCCCCCATCCCTCCAACCATTTATCCTCCTTTTAAACCGCGGAAACAAAAATAATTAAAAATGTTTCCTGTGTTTAAAATGTTTCTTAAGTTTGCCGCCACAAAATCCCTTTATGGAAGAAAATGAAGTAATTACAAAGGCCGGAGAACTATTTATCCGATATGGCATCAAAAGCATGACCATGGATGATGTTTCAAGGCAATTGGGCATGTCGAAGAAAACACTTTACCAATATTGCGAAAACAAAAAAGACTTGGTAAAGAAAGTAGTGAATCAACAAATCGAGAAAGAGCAAAATTGCATTTGTGACCTATTTCACACTGAAATGAATGCAATCGATAAATTGATGGACTTAACCAAGTTTGTAGGTGCTCAAATGAAAGACCTTCATCCATCTGTTATGTTTGATTTGAAAAAATACCATTTAGAAGCATGGTCAGTTTGGAACAAACACAAAGTAGAATTCATCTACAAAAACATTAAAGCAAATATAGAAGCTGGAATTAAAGAAGGCTTGTATCGCGACAACATGAATGCTGAAATCGTGGCTCATTTTTACTTGGCCATGATCAATACCATCATCGATCCGGATTATTTCTCTGATGAGACTTATTCCCGTATAGAAATTCATACCGAGATGATGCGCTACCACATTCGTGGAATCGCAAGTGGCACAGGAAGAAATTATTTAAAAGAAAAATTTAGTCAAGACAATGTGTAAGATAAAGACAATCAATTTATTTGTAGGACTTTTACTTTCTCAGCTTTTTAGCATTTCTGTAATTGGCCAAGAGCAAGCCCAGAGTGCTGCACAAATATTTACCTTAGAACAAGCCCAGGCCTATGCCATTGAAAATGGCTATGCTGCTAGAAATGCTGCCAAGGAAGTAGAAAAATCTAAACGAGTAGTAAAAGAAACCATTTCTACAGGACTGCCTCAGGTAAATGCTTCCGGAAGCTATCAAAATTTCATTGAACTTCCTGTTCAGCTCGTTCCGGCAGAGTTTTTCGGGGGGAATGAAGGAGAGTTTGCAGAAGTGGTGTTTGGAGTTAAACAACAAATGGGAGTAGACATTCGAGCTTCTCAGCTTATTTTCGATGGTTCATACTTTGTTGGATTACAAGCTAGTAGAGTTTATTTAGAGCTTTCCAAAAACGATCAAACAAAAACAGAATACGACATACGCCAAATGGTGACTCAGGCTTATGGAATGGTGTTAGTAAGTGAAGAAAATGTGAAAGTGCTTGAGGATAACACTAAAAGCTTGGAGCAAAATTTAGTAGAAGTTGAAGCGCTTTATGAAAATGGTTTTGTGGAAGAGCAAGACCGAGATCAATTAGCACTTTTAGTTCAAATTTCAAAAAATACCCTTGAAAATGGGATACGAAAAGCTGAAATCAGTCGCAACCAATTCAAATTTATTTTGGGAATTCCAATCGAGAATCAAGTGGAATTAAGTGAAACCTTAGATCAACTAATTCAGCCAAACTTACAACAATCCTTCATCGAAAAGGACTTGGATTTAAGCAACCACATCGACTATAAAATTATAAATACCCAAGAAAAAGCTTCGGAATTGTTGCTAAAACAGCAAAAGTCGTTTTACTTGCCAAAGTTATCGGCGTTTTACAGCTATCAACAAAACTCCTTTAGCCAAGAGTTTAACTTTTTAGGTGATGCTCCATGGTTTCCAACTCAAGTTTATGGTTTGAACCTTACAATGCCAATCTTCTCAAGTTTCGGAAGACATCACAAAACGCAGCAAGCAAAAATTGAGGTAGAGCAAATGGGGATTGCAAAAGAGCAAGTCACGCAGCAATTAAAAATTCAAGCGGCAAATTCAAAGGCAGAATACACCTATGCGCTTAGTCAGTATCGCTCTGCTGAAGACAACCTCAAATTAGCTCAAAGCATTTTCGATAAAACAAAAATTAAATACCAAGAGGGAATTAGTACCAGCTTGGAATTAACACAAGCAAATAATCAATTGATTGAAATTCAAGGCAATTACATCAATTCAGCCTTGCAATTAATCAATGCAAAATCAAACTTGGACCAAGCACTTAATAACTATTAAAAATGAAGAAAATAAACTTTATCCTGATTTTAGTAACAGCCTTATTCTTGACTGCTTGCGGTTCAAAAAAGGAGGAACGCTCTGTTGAAAAGGCATTGAAGAGCAATGATCTATCAGAGCTAAAAGAAGTAAGAAATGAATTGGCTGGAAAACAAAGTGAAATTGCCAAGCAATTAGAAAAATTGGCACAAGCAATCTCAAAGTTAGACACAGTTCAGCGATTGCCTTTGGTTTCAAAATATGATGTGGAACCGAAAAAATTCAAACATTACATTGAGGTGCAAGGAAGTTTTGATTCCAAGCAAAATGTAATGCTCTTTGCAGAATATGGTGGAATTTTAAATGAGATTCTAGTCAATTCAGGCGATCGAGTGAGCAAAGGACAAGTTTTAGCTAGAATTGATGATGGGGGGTTGTCACAGCAATTATACCAAGCTGAGGTTCAGGCTGAGCTAATGAAAACGACTTTTGAGCGACAAGAGAAACTTTGGAATCAAAAAATTGGCTCTGAAATTCAATTGTTGCAAGCTAAAGCAAGCTACGAAGCCCAAGAAAAGTTAGTGAGTCAGTTAAATGCACAATTAGCAAAAACAACAATCACAGCTCCATTTTCAGGCTTGATTGATGAAATTATAACAGAAGCAGGAAATCTTGTGGCTCCGGGACAAAGTGGCATCATGCGCATTGTCAATTTAGATAAAATGTATGTGGAAGCAGATGTTCCAGAAGCATACATTCAGTCGGTAAGCAAGGAGCGAAATTTAAATGTGATTGTTCCTGTGTTGAAAGATACCTTGAAAGCTCAAATTGCATTAGCAGGAAATTTCATCAAAGCTGCCAACCGCTCATTTAGAGTGGAAGCATTGGTAGAAAATAAAGATTGGGAAATAAAACCAAACATGAACGCCAAGCTGATGATTAACGATTATTCAGCTGATTCTGCTTTATTGATTCCTCAAAACATTGTTTCTGAAGATGCCGATGGAAATAAATTTATCTATGTCGCGAACGACAAGGTTAAAAACACAGCAGTTGTAAAACGGACTTTTATCAAATTGGGAACCGCTCAAGGCGAAATGGTTGAAGTACTCGAAGGATTAAAAGCAGGAGAATCGGTAATTGTAGAAGGAGCTAGAACTGTTTTGGATGGTCAAAAAGTAGAAATTTTAAACTAAGTACTCGATGAACGAGCTGAAGAAAAAAGCACAAAAAGAATTTAAAATATCTTCCTGGGCAATAGAAAATCAAACGATTATCTATGTAATCATTGCAATTCTATTAATAGCAGGAATAGGTTCTTATAATTCACTTCCACGTGAAAGTTTTCCCGAAATTGTAGAAACTAAAATTTACATCAGTACGCCTTATCCGGGAAATACTGCTGAAGATATTGAGCGATTAATTACCGATCCGATTGAAGAAGCGGTTGAAAATGTGAGCAATGTTGTTGAGGTTACTTCAACATCTCAGCAGGATTATGGAATTATTATCGTTGAGTTTGATGAAGACATTGAGGTGGAAAGTGCCAAGCAAAAAGTGAAAGATGAAGTGGATGTAGTAAAGTCTGGAGAAGATTGGCCTACTTTCAATGGCGCAAAAGTAGAGCCCAATATTTTTGACTTAAACTTTTCGGAAGAAATGCCCATTTTGAATGTAAACATTTCGGGAAACTATCCGGTAGATAAGCTAAAAGATTTTGCAGAAATTCTGGAAGATAGAATTGAACAACTCTCTGAAATAAAGCAAGCTGATATTCGTGGTGCGCAGAAAAAAGAAGTGGAAGTTGCTGTAGACATTTATAAAATGATGGCTGCTAAAGTGAGTTTTGGCGATGTGATAAATGCTATTTCAAACGGAAATGTTACAATATCAGCGGGTAATTTAGTAAGTAATGGACAGCAACGCACTATTAGAGTTTTAGGAGAAATTGATCAACCAACCGACCTGAATAATTTTGTTGTGAAAAACGAAAAAGGTGCAGTGTACTTAAAAGACATTGCTGAAGTGAGTTTTAAAGAAGGCGATAAAACAACTTATGCTAGAGAATTTGGAGAAAATGTGGTGATGCTCGATGTTAAAAAGCGCGGTGGGAAAAACATGGTGGAAGCAGCAAATAAAATTGGAAAAATTGTAGCTGATGCCATAGAAAATGACTTCCCAAGTGATTTAAAAGTCACAATTGCCAATGATCAGTCAACCAAAACAATCAATCAAGTAAATGATTTAGTGAATAACATCATTTTTGGGATTATTCTGGTGGTAACCGTTTTGATGTTTTTCTTGGGATTTAGGAATGCTTTGTTTGTTGGTTTTGCTATTCCAATGTCCATGTTCATTTCTTTCATCATTATTAATGCAATTGGTTATACCATGAATACAATGGTGCTTTTTGCTTTGGTGATGGGCTTAGGAATGTTGGTGGATAACGGAATTGTGGTAGTTGAAAACGTGTATCGTTTGATGGAAGAAGAAGGAATGAGCCGAATTCAGGCTGCCAAACAAGGAGTGGCGGAGATTGCTTATCCCATTATAATATCGACTTTAACAACGGTAGCTGCATTTCTACCCTTGGGATTTTGGCCAGGCGTGATTGGATCATTTATGATGATTTTTCCAATTACACTATCTATTGTTTTAGGGTCATCCTTGTTTGTTGCATTACTGATTAATTCTGTTTTGGTTTCTAGATTAATGGATATTGAAGAGAAATCAATGAGCAAAAAGCAATTGATTCGAGTATCATTAATACTGGTAATTTTTGGAAGTCTCATGTTGTTTTCTGATTCAGCACTCAGAGGCCTTGGCAATGTCATGATTTTCACTGCCATTATGTTTTGGGTGTATAAATACTTCTTGATGGGAGCAGCCAATCGTTTTCAAAGAATGACATTAGTTAGATTGGAGAATGGATATAAAAAAGCCTTGCGTTTTGCACTCAAAGGGAAAAGAGCTTATGCATTCCTATTTGGTACATTCGGTTTATTTATTTTTTCAATTATTTTGGTTGGAATTGCATCACCGAAGGTGGAATTTTTTCCGGATAATAAACCCAATCAAATCATTGTTTATATTGAATATCCTCAAGGGACAGATATCGAAAAGACCAATGAGATTACCAAATCAATTGAAAAAAGGGTTTACGATGTTGTTTTAGCTGAAGAGTATGATGACGAAGGTTATAACTTCATGGTGGAGTCTGCTGTTTCTCAGGTTGGTGAAGGTGCAGGAAACCCTCAAACAGATGGAGGCTCTCAAGCTGAAATGCCACACAGAGGAAAGGTAACAGTTTCATTAAGAGAGTTTAAATATAGAAGAGGAAAAGACAGTGAAGAGCTTCGAAAAAAAGTGCAAGAAGCACTCAGAGGAATTTATCCCGGAGTTTCTATATCTGTAGAAAAAGATGCAGCTGGCCCTCCAGTTGGATATCCTGTTAACATTGAAATTTTAGGGAAAGATTATGTGGATTTAATTAAAACCGCAGAGGAGATGCGTGCATACATTAATTCATCTAACATAGCGGGGATTGAAGAATTGAAAATAGATGTAAACAAAGATAAACCTTCTATGGAGGTTCACATCAATCGTGAAAAAGCAGGAGAGCTTGGTGTTTCAGCAAGTCAAGTTGGAAATCAGTTGAGGCAGTCTATTTTTGGTAGTAAAGCGGGAGTTTACAAGGAATTTGGAGAAGATTATGATATATATGTTCGCTTCAACGAAGCAAACCGATACAACATGAATTCCTTATTCAATCAAAATATTATTTTCAGAGATCCAGCTTCCGGTCAACTGAAAGAAATTCCAGTTTCCTCAATTGCAGAGCCAAAGAACATATCCACATTTAGTGCCATAAAACACAAAGATTTAAAGCGAGTGGTTACACTTTATTCAGGTGTTTTACCTGGGTTTAATGGAAATGAAATCGTCAATCAAGTGAAATTACAGCTTAAAGACTTTGAACTCCGAAAAGATGTAGCTTATAAATTTACAGGGGAAATTGAAGAGCAGGAAGATAATATGAATTTTCTTTTGGGAGCTTTGGCAAGTGGTTTAGCAATGATTATTTTGTTGTTGGTGCTGCAGTTTAACTCCATGTCAAAACCACTCATTATTTTGTTGGCAATCTTATTGAGTTTTATAGGAGTATTTCTTGGGATTGTTATTTTCAACATGAATTTTGTGATCTTGATGACCATGTTGGGAATCATTTCCTTAGCGGGAATTGTTGTGAATAATGGAGTGGTATTGATTGATTATACAGACATTTTGCTGGACAGGAGAAAAGAAGAATTGGGAGCTGAAAAAGAGCAATTGTTACCAAGAAAGGAAATTTTTGAAATTATTGTTGCGGGTGGAAAAGCGAGGTTAAGACCAGTATTATTGACAGCGATTACAACGGTATTGGGATTAATTCCATTGGCAATTGGATTAAACATCGACTTTTTTGGACTATTTACCAATTACAATCCCGACATTTATGTTGGTGGTGACAATGTTATATTTTGGGGACCACTCGCATGGACGGTTATTTTTGGATTGACTTTCGCAACCTTCCTTACTTTAGTGATTGTGCCGGTTTGTTACTATTTGGTTTATAGAATCAAGTTGAGACTGTTCAAAAAGCGCATTTTTCAGTTGAATTAAATTTTGTGTGATAACTCAGTATGTTATACTTTACAGTTAAACCAAATGTTACTTAAAATCCCAGCCTGCTTGGCTCTTAAGTTTGTAAAATGATTTTTAATTAATTTTCCAAAAGGAAAGGATGGATGAACTTTATTAACGGCATTTAAAAATAAATTTGGGATAAGATGCAGATTCACTATTTTTCCCGAAATCTGATTAAAAATTATAAACTACCAATTAATAATTCTTGATTCGCAATTATTTTTTCCAGTTTCAGATTTCATATTTTTAGTTTCCTTTCACTCTTTCCTTTTCTAACAGCGCATCAACTTCTACTAGCTGTTGAAACCACTCAGTACCATATTTGCTAATTAGCGGCTCTTTTAAAAACTGATAAACTTTAACTTGCAATTTACTTCCACAATCGCATGCTGGCTTGCAAATTCCCCACTCGTGGTAGTTTAGTGCTTCGTAGTGCTTTAGTTTAGTAATTCGAATGGGGTATAAATGACAAGAAGATGGTTTTTTAAAGTCAGTTTTCCCAGCTCTGTAAGCTGCTTCCATACCACATTTTGCAATGCCATTATCATCGAAAATGGTAAATGCACATTCTTTTCCGTTGTTTAATGGGGTAACATATTCTCCATCGGCTTCAACCTCAAAAACCCCTTGTTGTTTAATGGTTGCTCTTCCTTTATCATTTAAAAAAGGTAGAATGTCATCGAGATTGGCTTCGATCTTATCAATTTCATCAATTTCTAAGGGTGCACCAGCATCACCTTCTACACAGCAAGCTCCTTTGCAGGCGTTTAAATCACAAACAAAATAATTATCAAAAAGTGCTTCTGAAAGCAATACATCGTCAACTTGAATCATGTTGCAAAAGTAAAGTTTGAGCGCCAACTTTTAGAGAACCTTGCTAAAGCTTAAGTTTCTTTTAGCAAAGTTTTAACAAAAATAGTGTTCAAAATTTGGGGACATAAACAGTTTAATCAGCAGCTACGCTAAAAAAACGGATTAAAAAAAAGAGGTGGTTTCTTTTGATAAGACTATGAAATTAACTATAAAATATATTTTTGATGCTATGCTTAACCTAGTTCAAACTAACCAAAAATTTTGAATTATGAACAAAATTGCTGTTCAAAATTTTTTGATGAGGTTAACCATCATAAATACAAAAATTAAATTGGTTTAAAAACCCTGTAGATATTGAAAATTTGCTTGTTATGATAAATTAATTTAATGTAAACTACCCATTATTAATTAGTTTATGAGCTAAGTTTAATTTCTTTTTTTGGTAGTAGATGATTTTTTTTACTACGTTTGTCTCAGTTAAACTTAAAACTAACAAAAACTTATTACCATGAAAAAGAAAGTATTATTAATTGCAGCTATTGCTGCTGGTGTATTCACTACTTCAAGCTTACAAGCTCAGGATTTCAAACCTGCAGGCGGAGAAAAGAACATTGAAGTAAATTTCGCTCCATTAGGAGGTAATCCTATCAGTATTAATAACCTAAAGTTTAGGTATTTTATGGACAGCCAAACTGCACTAAGAGTTGGGTTTTCTGTTTCATCATCATCTACTACGGATATTCAATTACAAGGACCTAATCAAATTGAAGTAGAAGGAACAAATTCAAGTTTTGGATTTTCTATCAATCCTGGTATTGAAAAGCATTTTGAGGGTACAGACCGTTTGTCTCCTTATGTAGGTGCTGAATTAAATTTCGCTTCTTCTAGCACTACACAAACTCAAGAAAGCTTAAATGGAGCAGGTGATGCAATTGCAGGAGAAAGTGAAGTTAAGGATGGTTCTACAACACTTGGCTTAAATTTACTATTAGGTGCTGATTGGTATTTTAGCAAGCACATATACATGGGAACTGAAGTAGGGTTTGGCTTTGCAACTACTAGCAATGCTGATACTGAGTCTACGCCTGTTACAGGCCCTAAAGTGAGTACTCCAAATGGAAGTTCTTCTAACTTTGGACCAAACTTCAATAGCCGTATTCGTTTAGGATTCTTATTTTAATAAGTAGTCTTAATTCAAAGACGTTTTATTAATATTAATCTAAATTCGAATATTATGAAAACAATGAAATACAGATCAGTTTTTGGAACACTATGTGTTGCAGCACTGTCTGTATTTCTTTTCACAGCTTGTGAAAAGGAATCAGATAGCGTTAATGGGAGCCCTACCAAAGCAGATCGTTTAAGTAAATTTAAAAGCCTAGTTTTTAGTGGCTCAGGCACTGGTGGTGCAACTTCAAGTACTTCAGGTTCTGGCACTTTTATAGGTGGCGGCAACAGTAATATTTCTTTTACTCCTCCTCAAGGTGGAGGGGGCACAGGAAATGGGGCAACATGGGCACCAACAGTTCCTGGTGGTGGAGATTTCACCGATCCTATGTCTACTTCTAGCAATCAATTTGTAGTTGGTACTTCTTTTTTTGGAGGAGGTGGAAGCGTAAACTTCGGGAATAAAACTTATGAATTAGATTTGGCTCTTTGCACATCAACTGATTTATTTGGTGACAATGCAAGAGAGAATGATGATTTGCAAGTGTTTATAGGTATCTCAGGAAACTTTGATATTTCATCCTTAGAAAATGAAGAGGAAGATTTGCCAATTGATTTTCTATTGTATGTTTTTTCATATAATGGAAATAGCAATATTGGAGATTTTGATCTTTTTGAAAATGGGGACCCAGAAAATTCCGCATTTGTTTTAGCAGTTGAATTTGGAGATGATCAGGAGGAAGATGGTACTCTGTATTTTGCAAGATCAGGGTCTGTTGATTTTTCAGGAGAAGTTGTTACACTTAGCAATGTGAAAATGTCAAAAGTTTTAGAGGGTGATTTTAATGATGAATTATCTCCTACTACAACTAATCTTTCTGCATTTTTAGAATGTGTTTCTTTTGATTTTGGAGATGATGACGAAGAGCAAGGTGAGTTTTAATTTCTAATTTACTAATAAGTTAAAACCTCGCATCTTTGCGAGGTTTTTTTATGCCCCTACTTTTCTAAACTAAGCATTCAAAAAATTACTTTTGCGCCATGGCAAATCAAGACGATCAGTTAAAAACAATTATTGCACACGCCAAAGAATATGGTTTTGTGTATCCCTCTTCTGAAATTTACGATGGGCTTAGTGCTACTTATGATTACGGTCCACTAGGAAGTGAATTGAAAAACAACCTTAAAAGCTATTGGTGGAAATCCATGGTGCAACTCAATGAGAACATTGTTGGAATTGATGCCGCAATTTTTATGCACCCCACAACGTGGAAAGCTTCAGGCCATACCGATGCGTTTAATGATCCACTAATTGACAACAAAGACTCTAAAAAGCGCTACAGAGCCGATGTTTTGATTGAAGAATGGGCAGAAAAAATACAGCAAAAAATTAATAAGGAAGTTGACAAAGCAGCCTCAAGGTTTGGTGATGCTTTTGATGAAACTCAATTTCGTGCAACCAACCAAAGGGTTCTCGACAATCAAGCAAAAATTGATGCAGCCAATAAGCAGTTTAAAGCTGCTATGGATAAAGAAGATTTAGCCGCTGTTCGACAACTGATTATTGACTTAGACATTACCGATCCTGTGAGTGGTTCTAAAAACTGGACAGATGTTCGGCAGTTTAATTTGATGTTTAGCACTGAAATGGGTTCTACTGCTGAAGGAGCTAGCACCATTTATTTAAGACCCGAAACTGCCCAAGGAATTTTTGTCAATTTTTTGAACGTTCAAAAAACAAGTCGGCTTAAAATACCCTTTGGTATTGCACAAATTGGAAAAGCTTTTAGAAATGAAATTATTGCCAGACAATTTATCTTTCGCATGCGGGAGTTTGAACAAATGGAAATGCAATTTTTTGTTCGTCCAGGCGAAGAATTGAAATGGTATGAGCATTGGAAAGAAACGCGAATGAAATGGCACTTAGCATTGGGGATGGAAGCAGAGAACTATCGCTTTCACGATCATTTAAAATTGGCCCATTATGCCAATGCTGCTGCGGATATTGAATTTAACTTCCCCTTTGGATTCAAGGAATTGGAAGGAATTCATTCGAGAACTGATTTTGATTTAAAACAACACGAAGCCTTTTCAGGAAAAAAACTACAGTATTTTGACCCAGAGTTAAATCAAAGCTATGTGCCTTTTGTAATTGAGACTTCAATTGGCTTAGATCGATTGTTTTTAGCAGTTTTAAGCCATGCAATTCAAACTGAAGAATTGGAAGATGGAAGCAGCCGAGTGGTGATGAAAATCCCTCCATTTTTAGCTCCTTACAAAGCTGCAATTATGCCATTGCTTAAGAAAGATGGTTTGCCTGAAAAAGGAAGAGAAATTTTTGATTTACTCAAACAGGAGTTTAATTGCCAGTTCGATGAAAAGGATTCAATCGGAAAACGCTATAGAAGACAAGATGCAATCGGTACGCCAATCTCCATTACAATCGACCATCAAAGTTTGGAAGACCAAACGGTGACAATTCGCGATAGAGATACCATGAAACAAGAAAGAGTTGCCATAAATGAGCTACCGAATAGGTTGAGAGAGAAAGTAAGCTTAGGTAGCTAGCCTTTTTAAACTACAAAATAGAATTGGAGCAGGCTCTATTAATTTATTAAATTTGCCGGCTTAATGAAAGACGAAGGCAAAAATATTTTTTCAGTTTTTGATGAATTACTTCCTCGTGAAGAAAAAGAAGCGCTCTTAAATCAAAATGCAAAAGTACTTTGGATGACAGGCTTGAGTGGATCTGGTAAAACGACCATTGCTAAATACTTAGAGCAGGCTTTACATCAAAGAGGATTTTTAACTCAATTGATTGATGGCGATAATATTCGAAGTGGAATCAACAGCAATTTGGGTTTTTCTGATGCTGATCGAAAAGAAAATATTCGTCGAATAGCAGAGGTTTCAAAGCTTTTTCTAACTTGTGGAGTGATTACAATCAACTGTTTTGTAAGCCCAACTAAGGAAATTCGTGAACAAGCTCGACAAATTATTGGGAAGAATGATTTTATTGAAATTTTTATTGATACTCCACTTGAAGTTTGTGAGAAAAGAGATCCCAAAGGGCTTTATGCCAAAGCTAGAAAAGGTGAAATAAAAGATTTTACTGGCATTAGCGCTCCTTTTGAGGCTCCTGAAAATGCCTTTGTTGTTAAAACAGAAAGTCGAAGCGTTCAAGAAGCTGCTGAAGAAATACTAGCATATTTATATCCAATTATCGAAAAGAAAGCATAATCATGCAAACCTATAACTTAACACATTTAAAAGAACTAGAATCTGAGGCTATTTATGTGCTCAGAGAAGTTGCTGCACAATTTGAAAATCCTGTGCTTTTATTTTCAGGAGGTAAAGATTCTATTGTGTGTGCCCATTTGGCACGAAAGGCATTTTTTCCTGCAAAAGTTCCTTTTCCTTTAATGCACATTGATACCGGTCATAACTTTCCTGAAACAATTTCTTTTAGAGATCAATTCATTGAGAAAATCGGAGCAAACTTATTGGTAGCTTCCGTTCAAGAAGCAATTGATCTAGGAAAAGTTGTGGAAGAAAAAGGATTTAACGCCAGTAGAAATGGACTTCAAACCATTCCGCTATTAGATGCAATTGAAAAATACAAATTTGATGCAGCCATCGGTGGTGCTCGTAGAGATGAAGAAAAAGCTAGAGCAAAAGAGCGGTTTTTTTCTCATAGAGATGAATTTGGTCAATGGGATCCAAAAAACCAGCGCCCAGAGCTTTGGAATATTTTTAATGGATTAAAAAATTATGGAGAAAACTTCAGAGTTTTTCCAATAAGCAATTGGACGGAGATGGATGTTTGGCAATATGTTTTAGCTGAAGGAATTGAGCTCCCATCACTTTATTTTTCTCACCAACGACCTTGTTTCGTTCGAGATGGAGTAATTATGTCAACCAGTCATTTTATTCAGCAACGCCCTGAAGAAAAAGTCGTTGAAATGCAAGTTCGTTTTAGAACCATTGGCGATATGACTTGTACTGGAGCAGTCCCCTCTGATGCAGATTCATTAGAAAAAATAATTGAAGAAGTTGCAGCAACAAGAACCACTGAAAGAGGAACACGGTCAGATGATAAAAGGTCTGAAGCAGCAATGGAAGACAGAAAAAAACAAGGATATTTTTGACAAACAGAAAAGATTTTAGATGTAGATTTTAGACTTTAGAAGTTAGAATTTAGAGAATAGAACATAGAGAAAAGATAAAGGTAGAAACTAGAAATAAATCAAAAAAAGATATATAATTGATTTATATACAGATAGTTAAAGATTGTAAATAGGTTTTGAATTACATAAATGGAACAACAGATTACTGGTTTAACCGACAAAAAAGAATAAATAATAATACGATGTGTTTCTAATTTCAAGTTTCAAATTTGTTTCAAGTTTCAAATTTGTTTCTAGTTTACATTAGCTTCACATTTCAAATTTAAAAATGACTATGAGTTCATACTTAGACATGGAGTTACTTCGATTTTCAACTGCTGGAAGTGTAGATGATGGAAAAAGTACCTTAATTGGTAGAATGTTGTACGACAGCAAATCTATTTTCGAAGATCAATACGAAGCTATTGAGTTGAGCAGTAAAAAGAAGGGGGAAACTCAAGTTAACCTCGCTTTGTTAACTGATGGATTGCGTTCTGAAAGAGAGCAAGGTATTACAATTGATGTTGCTTATCGATACTTTGCTACTCCAAAGAGAAAATTTATAATTGCCGATACTCCAGGACATATTCAATATACCAGAAACATGGTTACGGGGGCATCTACCTCCAACCTATCAATTATATTGATTGATGCCCGAAAAGGAATTATCGAACAAACTTATCGCCATACTTTCATTGCTTCTTTATTGGGTATTCCACATGTCATTTTTTGCATCAATAAGATGGATTTGGTGGATTATAGTGAAGAAGTTTTCACTCGAATTAAAAAGGAAACGGAAGCTTTTGCATCAAAACTAGAGGTAAAGGACATTCATTTTATTCCAATTTCTGCTTTAAATGGCGATAATGTGGTCAATGCTTCAGAAAATATGCCTTGGTACAAAGGTGGAACTTTGTTGTATCGCTTAGAAAATGTTCACATTGGTAGCGATCACAATCACATTGATTGTCGCTTTCCGGTGCAATACGTTATTCGACCTCAAATGGATGAATACCATGATTTTAGAGGGTATGCTGGTAGAATTGCAGGAGGCGTTTTTAAACCTGGAGATCAAGTAATTGCTCTACCATCCGGCTTTTCAACTAAAATCAAAGCCATTCACACCATGGATGGAGAAATTGATGAGGCTTTTGCTCCTATGTCGGTTACACTTACACTTGAGGATGAAATTGATATCAGTCGAGGGGATATGATTGTGCGAGAAAACAACCAGCCAAACGTTTCTCAAGATCTGGATTTAATGATTTGTTGGTTAAATGAGCGCCCACTTCAGTTGAATGGAAAATACTTATTGAAGCATACAAGTAATGATGCTCGTTGCATTATTAAAGATATAAAATACAAAGTAGACATCAATAACTTGCATCGTTTGGAAGATGAAAAAAACATAGGAATGAATGATATTGGTAGAATTAGCATTCGAACTACCAGACCATTATTTTATGACAGCTACAAACGAAATCGCAATACTGGTAGTGTAATTTTAATAGACGAAAGAACAAATGAAACGGTAGGTGCAGGAATGATTCTTTAATCAAAAGCTTCAGGATACCCTTTTTTTATCGCTTTGTTAAGTCGCTTAATCATTAATTTAGAATCGTAAACTTTCATTTCGTCGAGTTCAAATACTTTGTAAACAACATTTGAGGTTAAATCTTGAATGAAGTATTCAAAAACAATCAAGATATCTTCGTCAGGTTGTTTACTGACATGGGTATACTCATAAGCTTTACTGGTTAAAATATATTTGTAGCCCGCTTTTAGTAAAGGTTCATAAGCAGATTTTGTAGAAATAGCATAACCGAATGGATATTCTTGGGCAGCAACAACAAGCTTCGTGTTTGCTTCTTCTATCACATTGTTGTGATTCGTTTGCCTTAAATGAATAAATTTTTCTTGAGAATTTCCATCAGGATTGGCAGTTACCTTAATGGGTTCGTGCTTAAAAAAAATGATTTTATACTCCTTTAAATCTTCTGGAACACCTTCTTTAATGATATAATCTTGTGCCGAAAGGAAGAAAGGAAATAAAATGATTCCTAAAATAAGTGCTTTCATATTGAATTTTAATGATGGGTAAATGTATGAAAAACAGTACTATTATTCATCTGAAAAATTTTGCAAAATTTTCCGATAAGCATTAAATAGTTTTGATTTTGAAACAAATCCAATGTACCTGCCTTGATCAATTACAGGTAAATTCCAAGCTCCACTTTGGTTAAACTTATTCATCACAGTATCCATTGAATCATCTTGGGAAACAGAATCTGGGAAGTCGCTCATCAAGTCTTTTACTAGCAAGGTATCATAATGCTCTTGTTCAAACATAATTTGACGGATATCATCTAACAAAACAATGCCTTCTAATTTCCCGTTTTCATCAATCACTGGAAAAATATTTCTGCGAGAATAGGAAACTGTTTTTACCAACTGACGGAGGGAATCTTCTGTGTAAACGCAAGAAAAATCCTTTTCAACTTCTGCATGTAAATTCATTAAGGTAAGAACTGCTTGGTCTTTATTGTGCGTGATCAGTTCACCCCTTTTGGCTAATTGAAGGGTATACAATGAATGCTTGTTGAAATACTTGGATGTCAAAAATGAAATAGCTGCAGCGAGCATTAAAGGAATGATTAAGGTATACCCTCCTGTAATTTCTGCAATTAAGAAAAGTGCTGTTAAAGGAGCATGAAGTATTCCGGCTATAACCCCTCCCATTCCGACCAAGGTAAAATTTCTTTCAGATAGTTGAACCCAGTTCAAGGCATTAACAAGTTTAGAGAATGCAAAACCTAAAATAGAGCCAATAAATAATGAAGGAGCAAACACGCCACCAACTCCACCTGCACCTAAAGTAACAGTTGTTGCAATTGCTTTTAAAAACACAATACCAAACAGAAATAGAATCATTACCCAAAGCTTATCGGAAAAGGATTCAATTAAACTACCTTTAAGAAGTTCCTGTGAATTTCCATTCAATAAATCGTTAATGGTACCGAAGCCTTCGCCGTAAAGTGGAGGAAATAAAAATAGCAGTACTCCAAGAATTAATGAGCCAATTAGCAGTCTTTTTTTGACACTTTGCATGGCTTCAAATTTATTTTCGATAAGCCAATAGATTTTTGAGAAGTAAACGGAGATTAATCCAGTAAATATGCCAAGTAAAATATAAAATGGAATATCTCCCAAAGTAAAGTCTTCAGTAACAGGAATGTTAAAGAGTAACTCATCGCCAAACATAAATGCCGAAGTTAAAGCAGCTGAAACAGACGCTAAGAGTAATGGAATTAAAGAGGCAGCTGTTAAATCCAGCATAATTACTTCCAAGGCAAAAACAATGGCTGCAATGGGTGCATTAAAAATTCCCGACATGGCGCCTGCTGCTCCACAACCCAACATGAGGGTGGTGGTTTTGTAATTTACTCTAGCTTTTTGCGCCACATTTGAGCCAATTGCGCTACTAGCTCCAACTGTTGGTCCTTCTAATCCCACCGAACCACCGAACCCTACAGTCACCATGCTTGTGATTAATGAGGCATAAGTTGAAGAAAGGGGCATTTTAGAATTATTTTTTGAAATTGCATAAAGCGTTGATGGAATTCCGTGTCCAACCCTCCTTTTCAAGACGTATTTTACAATAAGTATCGTTAAAAATAATCCAATGATTGGATAAATAAAGTAGTGGTAGTTTTTATAGTTGGAGAAAACATCAGCTTGTAGAAGCGCTTGGATAAAGTGCACCATGTTTTTAAGAAAAACAGCTGCAACACCAGAAGAAAAACCAACTATGACACTCAAAAGCAATATAAATTGCCTTTCAGTCATGTGCTTATGTCTCCAAATTAAAAATTGCTTCACAAGTGGAGCCATTCTTTCAGAGAGCTTAAAATAAAGCTTATTGATTTTTTCTTTAATCATTTTGAGGTCTCAAGGAAACATCACTCGATTTAAAGTGAACATCTCTTTGTGGGAATGGAATGGTGATATTGTTTGTTCTAAACTTTTCGTCAATAGCAAAGCGAATACGACTTTTAGTCGTTTCAATTTTCCAAACTTCTTCTGTCCAAAAGTGAACTTCAAAATCCAAAGAGGAATCACCAAAATCAGCAAATCTAACAAATGGCTTCGCACGTTGAGAAACGGAAGGATCATCTGTAGCGGCTTCCAGTAAAAGCTTTTCAACCAACCTTACATCAGAACCATAAGAAACACCAACTTCAACATTAAAGCGAGTTAAAATATTACTATTGCTCCAATTAATCACTCGATTGTTGATCAGCTCAGAATTCGGAACAAGGATAGATATACCATCTCTCGTTCGAACTTTGGAAGTACGTAATTTGATTTTTTTTACAACAGCTACTAATCCATTTTCAAATTCAATAATATCTCCAACTACAACATCTCCCTCAAAAAGTAAAATCAAACCTGAAATAAAATCTCTAAAAGCATCTTGCAATCCAAAACCCAAACCGACAAAAAGTGCAGAAGACCCAATTAAAATCGGGGTTATGTTTACGCCTACTGTTTTGGTTGCTAATAAAATAGCGATGATGTATATAATGTATTTTCCAATCTGGATAATCGCATTTTGCTTACCTTCAGTAATCCATTTTTTATTACTAACTCGCTCTCTAAAAGTCCGTTCTAGAAAGCTAACTAGAAACCTTGTGATGAAAACTATGAAGACTAATAAGATCAGATTGTAAATCGATAAGTGATACTTGGCAATGGAAATAATGTTAAACTCCAGTACTTCTTTTATCGAATTCCAACTATTTTCTATTTCTTCAAGCATAGTTTAGTGTAAAATAATTCTTCCTAATTCTTTAGCCAAGGCTTTCTTAGCTTCTAAAAGCTTACTAATATCATTAATTACAGTCTCATATTGATCAGGATCTTCTTTCAACTGCTGTTGCTTTTCTTTTATCATTTTAACCACCTTGTGTAATCGCCAAGAGCACACCTCTTTGTGAACCTTTACAGGCAATACATCTTCCTCGGTAACCGTTAAAATTTTATGCTTTTCTTCCCAATTGATACTTAAACTGTATTTTTCAATTAAATTTTCAATGACAACACTGCTAATGTGTTTGTTTTCATGAGCGACCAGTTGGTTTTCACTTACCTCCTGTTCGAGTTCGCAAGCAGTTTTAAAAACTTGATAAATTTCCTGATTGATTTTATTTTCAAATTTAAACCCTTCTCCTTCCAATTCCAAAACTAAATAATCCATCACCTTAGCTTTTACGATTTCTTCGTTATCTGTTACAGGAATGTCAATCTCAATATTTCCATACTTGATAAATGTGCGAATCAAGTCATTTTCTTGAAAACTAAGTGGATCTTGAATTTCTTTATTCTTAGCAGATTGAAGTGTTTCAACTAATGAAGTATCTTCATTTTCACTTGTTCTTCGATCTTCACTTTCCTTTTCTTGAATTCGTTTTGAGATTCGATTTCGTCTTATTTTATTGAGTTCACTCAGCAAAGATTGCTCGTCAATTTCTAATAATTTACTGCACTCCTGCAAGTAAACTGATCGAGAAATAGGTTCAGGAATTAAAGCAATACTTTGAACAATTTCTTTAATTAGTCCTGCTCTTTTTATCGGGTCATTTGTCGTTTCTTCTAATAAAAGTGTTGTTTTAAAACGAATAAAATCAACTGCATTATTTTTTAAGAACTTCTTAAGCTCCTCGCTGCTATGAGATTTTGCATATGAATCAGGATCCTCACCTTCTGGGAAAGCTATCACTTTTACGTTCATTCCTTCTTCCAAAATCATGTCGATTCCTCGAAATGCAGCTTTGATTCCGGCAGCATCCCCATCAAATAAGATTGTAATGTTGGAAGAGTAGCGTTTTATTAGCTTAATTTGCTCAGCTGTGAGTGAAGTTCCAGAGGAGGAAACAACATTTTCTACTTCGTTTTGATGGAAAGAAATTACATCTGTGTAACCTTCTACCAAGTAACAATTATCGTTTTCAACAATGCTTTTTTTGGCAAAATTGAGTCCGTATAAAACCTTGCTTTTGTGATAAATTTCTGACTCTGGAGAGTTGAGGTATTTGGCTGTTTTTTTATCAGCTGAAAGTGTTCTGCCGCCAAACCCAATAACCCTGCCCGAAATATTTTGAATGGGAAACATCACCCTGCCTTTAAAGCGATCAAATTGCTTTTCGCCTTTTACAATGCTCAAGCCGGTTTTTTCAAGAAAATCTAATTTGTAGCCTTTTTCTAAAGCAGCTTTTGTAAATGCTTCCCATTCATCAGGGCTAAAACCCAATTTGAATTTTTCTATAGTTGTTTCATGAAATCCACGCTCTTTAAAATAACTTAATCCTATAGCTCTACCATTCTCGCTTTTCCACAATTGTTCTTCAAAATAGCTTGCCGCAAATTGAGTGACAATGTAAAGACTTTCTTTTTCGTTTGCTTCTTGGATTTGCTCAGCGCTGAGCTCTTCTTCCTCAATTTCAATGTTGTATTTTCGAGCAAGGTATTTTAAAGCTTCAGGATACGTGTAATGCTCGTGCTCCATAATGAAGTTAACTGAACTTCCAGCTTTTCCACATCCAAAGCATTTGTAGATTCCCTTAGCAGGAGAAACAGTAAAAGAAGGTGTTTTTTCATTGTGAAAAGGGCACAATCCCAATAGGTTAGCTCCTCTTTTTTTGAGGCTAACGTATTCACCAACAACCTCGTCAACACGGGCAGTTTCAATTATTTGACTGACTGTTTCCTTTGGAATCAAACTAATAAAAATTTAAACTAAATTACAAAATTCGCATCCATAGCGAATTGTTTTTGAGAAAGCTATTCTTTATCGAAGTCAACAGTTTTTACCAAATCACCGGTTGAAGACCAAAATTTCCATTTTCCAACTTTTTTATTATCACGGTAATTTCCTTGTGTTTTGAATTTGCCATTTTCATGATAAACCATGGAATAACCGTTTCGAACACCATCTTTGAAAACTCCTTCACTCCAAATAAATCCGTTTTCATAGTAGTAAATCCATTTACCGGTCCGTTTACCATTTACCATTTTGCCTTCCACTTTTTTGATACCACTTGGATAATATTCTGTAACACTTTCTTTTTTTCCTTCAGTCACCTTTTCTTTAGGCTGTTTTTCATCACAAGCAAACAGAAAGAGTAGAATTAAAATTGATAAGATCGATTTTCTCATAAAGGTTATTTTGTTCGTTCAGTAGTATACAAAACTAAATTTCTTAAGGAATCATTAGCAGCGTTTTTTGGCAATTCTTCTAAAATGCTCAATGCTTCATTTTTGTATTCATGCATTTTTTCTGTTGCATATTCAATTCCTTTCGATTCAATTACGAAGTTAATTACATCTTGAACTTTATCTTTTTGGTTGTTATTCTTTTTTACAATGCGTATGACTTTGCGTTGAGTGCTTCGTTTTGCTTTGCTCAATGCATAAATCAATGGCAAGGTCATTTTTTTTTCTTTGATATCTATTCCAGTCGGTTTTCCAATGTTTTCCCCATTGCCGTAATCAAATAAATCATCTTTGATTTGAAAGCAAATTCCTACTTTTTCACCAAACAACCGCATTTTTTCTACCACTTCATCCGATTGTTTTGCCGATTTTGCTCCCGTAGCGCAACAAGAGGCAATTAAAGTAGCTGTTTTTTTAGTGATAATGTCAAAATACACCGCTTCTTCAATGTCTAATTTTCTAGCTTTTTCTATTTGAAGCAATTCTCCTTCACTCATCAATTTTACGGAAGTACTGACAATTTTTAAAAGGTCAAACTCTTCATTTTCAACAGAAAGCAATAATCCGCGTGAAAGCAAATAATCACCGACTAAAACAGCAATTTTATTTTTCCAGAGTGCATTAATGCTGAAAAACCCTCTTCGTTTGTAGGATTCATCTACCACATCATCGTGAACCAAAGTTGCAGTGTGCAATAATTCAATCAAAGAAGCTGCTGTGTAAGTGGAAGGTGTTACTTCTCCGAATAATTTAGCACTTAAAAAAACAAACATGGGGCGCATTTGCTTCCCTTTTCGCTTAATAATGTAATGGGTTATTTTATCCAAGAGCGGAACAGTACTTTTCATACTATTTCTGAAATGCTTTTCAAAGCTGAGCATTTCTTCTTTTATTGGAGCCTTAATTTCTTGAATATTGATTTTACTCATTGAGACAAAAATAAGAGATTAGGCAACAACAGCTCCATTTTTATTTGCCAATTGTCCGCAGGCTGCATCAATGTCTTTTCCTCTGCTTCTTCGAATGTTAACTACCAGATTTCTATCTTCTAAAAAATTGGCAAAATCGGTTACTTTTTGAGGATCTGCTTGCTGAAACTCTCCATCATCAATTGGATTGTATTCAATGAGGTTGATTTTGCAAGGAACGTTTTTGCAGAACTCTGCCAATTCGCGAGCATCCTCCAATTCATCATTAAAATCTTTAAAAATAATGTACTCAAAGGTTACTCTATTTTGAGTCATTTTATGATAATGCTGTAAAGCTTCAGCTAAAATTTCAAGGTTGTTTTGATCATTGATTGGCATAATTTTACTTCGCTTAACATCATTCGCAGCATGAAGCGAAAGTGCCAAGTTAAACTTCACTTCATCGTCACCTAAGCGTCTAATCAATTTCGCTATTCCTGCTGTTGAAACAGTGATCCTTCTTGGCGACATACCCAATCCATCAGCAGCAGTTATGCGCTCAACCGATTTTAATAATTGACTGTAGTTAAGCAATGGCTCGCCCATGCCCATGTAAACTATGTTTGTCAAATTTTGATTGTAGTGCTTTTCAGCTTGTTCTTTTATTATGGCAACCTGATCATAAATTTCATCAAATTGTATGTTGCGCATTAGTTTCAATTTTCCTGTTGCACAAAATTTACAAGTCAAACTACAGCCAACTTGAGAAGAAATACAAGCAGTCATTCTTTTTGAACTAGGGATTAAAACACCTTCTGTAATTTTTCCATCAAATAGCTTGAAGGCAGTTTTTATCGTTCGATCGGAGCTAATTTGCTCTTCTGCAACTTGCACTGCAGGTAATTCAAAATGCTCTACCAAAAGCTGTCTCAAATCCTTTGAAAGATTTGTCATTTCATCAAAAGTCCGAGCAGACTTTAACCACAGCCATTCATAGAGTTGTTTGGCGCGAAAAGCTTGCTGTCCTTTTTCTTCAAAAAAGACTTTCATCTCTTCTAAACTTAAGTCTCGAATATTTCTTTTTTTCTCCATTTTCCGTATGCAAAGGTAAATTATATTTGTTCCACATTAAATGATAAACTATTTCAGTGATAAAGCACTTTTTTAAAGCAGATATACTATACACTTCAGCAGGGAAACCTATTGAAAATGGGATGTTGGCCATCTCCGATGATGGAAGAATTGCTGCCGTTGGGAAAGACTTATATACACAAGGAAAAAAAGTGGAGTATTTTTCAGGTGCTTTATGCCCAGGATTTATCAATACTCATTGCCATTTAGAGCTTTCTCATTTAAAAGATAAGTTGACTCCTAAAACAGGGTTGGATGGATTTATCAAAAATCTACAAGCTAATCGAAAAGCGACTAAAGAGGAAATTGAAACCGTAATCTATAAAGCAGAACAAGAAATGTTTGAAGCGGGAATAGTTGCTGTTGGAGACATTTGCAATGGGACAGATACTTTTCAAGCTAAAAAAAAGTCATCAATCTATTTTTTCAATTTCATAGAATTATTTTCAAATGATCCGGAAAAAGCTGAAAATGTTTTTGAAAATGGGAAAGCAATTCAAGCAAGTTCAAACCTCCTTGGGATTGACTCTGCGATTGTTCCGCACAGTCCATACTCAGTTTCAAGAGAATTATTTTCACTTATAGCAACAGGAAAACACACTTCGCGTTTGAGTATACACAACCAAGAAACTGCTTCAGAAAATGAATTATTTATAAAGTCAACTGGGAGGTTAGCTGAATTGCTGAAGTCTTTCGGAATAGACCCAAGAAGTTATTTTGGTACTGGTAAAAATTCTTTACCATCCTACCTTCTTTTTCTTCCACCAACCGTTCCACTTTTATTGGTACACAATACTTATACTTCTCAGGAAGACTTTGAATTTGCCGAAGAAAATCATCCTAATATATTTTGGTGTTTTTGCCCAAAAGCTAATCTATTTATAGAAAATCAATTGCCAGATTTTTCAATTTTTACTAAAAAAGGGGTGAAGTGTACTTTGGGAACAGATAGTCTTGCTTCAAATGATTCCTTATCTATTTTTGAGGAGATGAAAGTAATTCAAGCAAATAGTCAGAACATTTCAAACGATTTATTAATTCAGTGGGCAACTATTAATGGTGCTGAATTTTTGGGAATTGAGAAAGATTATGGTAGTCTGGAGATTGGAAAGCTGGCTAACATTAATCATTTAGAGATGCGTTCAGGTAAATTCTACAACATAAATCCTATTTTATAGAATTTGAATAAATTGATTACATCAGTTTTTTTCTTAAACAGGAATCACTTGATCTTCTGTTATTATGAATACTTGATCGTCTTTCTTTACTTTAATGATAGATAATCCAGTAAAACTTCCAAATGCTGGCAATATTCCTTGATTTTTACCAAAGAAAAAGCAGGGAGCTTTTAATGATTGTTTTCCTGCACCTTTTAATTTTACTCCAGGATGAAGGTGTCCTGCCAAGTTGTAATAAATAGAATTTTCAACAGGCTCATGCGTGAATTCAAAAGGCTTTTCAACTAAGCTTTCTAAATACATTTTAAAGCCTATTTTTTGGTACTCTTTTGGGTCTAAAATATCATGATTCCCAAGCACTAACTCAAATTGGATGGAGCTATATTTTTCAATTAACTCTCCAAAAACGATCCATTCTTTGTTGTGATTGCTGTGAAATAAATCTCCCAAAAAGCAAACTCTTTGTGGTTGGTAAAGTTTAATTAATTGATGAAGTTTCTTCCAGTTTTCAGAAGGAACATCTTTTGGAACTGCTATCCCTTTTTTTCTAAAATGTGTTGTTTTACCTAAATGTAAATCTGCAATTAATAGTAATTTCTTTTTTGGCCATACAATTGCTTTTTGTGGTAACAGCCACAATTTCTCATTTTTCAATTTTATACATTCATGGTTATTTAATTGAACAGACATAGAAATGCTAAATGTAATGAATAACTATTTTTTGGATAAGTAAAAGCGGCAATAATTTTTGCATTAAAAACACTGATTTCGAGTCCATTTTTTAAAATTAACAAATAAAAAAAAGCTGATAAAAAAATTATTAACGTTAAATTTTATTAATCAAATTAAAAATTTAACAAAAAAAGGAGTTATATTAGCAGACTTGAAATTTATAGAATATTAACCAATCAATAACAATTATGAAAAGATTTAGACTTTCT
>TARA_R110002096_G_scaffold14582_4_pt1 | contig 29130 bp, 26 predicted proteins | sample TARA_R110002096 | Tara Oceans TARA_R110002096 (sample SAMEA4397295) | marine metagenome | biome: Polar Biome; feature: [DCM] deep chlorophyll maximum layer (ENVO:01000326); material: water (ENVO:00002006), including particulate matter (ENVO:01000060) such as... | depth 35 m
TCTTCGGATGACTCTGCTTCAGCGGGCGGAATTTCAGTGACGGGGGCTTGGGTAGGGCTGTGCGCGAAAGATGCTGATGCGAAAGATGCGGTAAGCAATGTTGTAATCGCGAATTTAGTAAAGGTCATATAATTGTTCTCCGAAAAAATAAGTTATCCCCAAATGGATATACTACTTAAATCTAAATTCAGCGGTGCAAAAACACAACGTTTTATGCCTGAGCCATCTCAAAAAGTGTAAAAATTTCGTTAATTCTCATACAAAAATAAAATCTAGTGCGTTGGTGCACTGCATCTGTAGCCAATTTAAATATCACAAAGAGCCATTTTGGCCAATCTGTCACTGTACACAACCGCAAAGCACGAATTGCCATCAGTATGCGGCGAAGATCAATTGGTATAGTTTGTAGTCACTTTCGAATGGGCAAGAATATATTGCACTGCGACATGAATACATAAATCGGATGTCATTTGGCTTGGATATGTTTATTCTACGTGAAACCGCGCGTGTCGTTTTCGGGCGGATGTTCTTTATTAATGTCGAAACAAAGTTGTAGTGAATGGCTTTTAAAATTCTACTGACGGGTGGTTTGGGGTATATTGGGTCGCATACTTATGTTGACCTGATTGCAGCCGGCTTTGATGTTGTGATCATTGATAACCTATGCAATTCCAAACGCGGTGTCAGTGATCGTTTGGAACAGGTCACGGGTGTACCCACGGATTTTGTAGAGGCGGATGTTTTGGACAAGGCGGCCTTGGCACAGGTTTTCACTGATCATAATTTCGACGCGGTCATCCATTTTGCAGGGCTCAAGGCGGTGGGCGAAAGTGTTGAGAAGCCGTTGCAATATTTTCAAGTGAACGTGGTGGGCATGGTGAATGTCCTGCAGGCAATGCAGGTGGCAGGGGTGAAATCAATCGTGTTTTCATCGTCAGCCACGGTTTACGACCCCATACAACCCTCGCCCTTAAACGAGGGGATGCCGACGGGATATGCAAATCCGTATGGGTATACTAAGTTAACATGCGAGCAGATATTACAGCAAGCATGCCATGCTGACCCTGATCTGAAAACTGGTATTTTGCGGTATTTTAATCCCGCAGGTGCGCATGCATCGGGTCTGATCGGCGAGGATCCCAATGACATTCCCAATAATTTGATGCCTTATATTTCGCGCGTTGCGTCGGGTGACTATCCGTTTTTGCGTATTTGGGGCAATGATTATGACACCCCCGATGGCACAGGCATACGCGATTATATCCATGTCGCGGATTTGGCGGCGGGGCATGTGAAATCCGTTCAAGCATTGTTGTCACGAGAGGCCAGCCATTTGGTGAACTTGGGAACAGGCAAAGGGTATTCAGTGTTGGAAATGTTAAACGCCTATTCCACCGCTTGCGGGCGCGCATTGCCATATGAAATAATGCCGCGCCGTGCCGGTGATTTGGCCACTACATTTGCAGAAGTGGGGCGCGCCAAGCAATTGTTGGGGTTCAGCGCCACGCGCGGATTGGACGAAATGTGCAGCAGCAGTTGGCATTGGATCAACACAGGCGCTAAATTGGTCAGCCCCGACGGATAAACCCTTTGACGTCGCGCCGTGATACCGCGCCGAATAATTTTAGGAATATCGCATAACTGACCATGCCCGCCGCAATCAATGCCAACAACGCACCATAACGGACGGTTGGCAAATTGAACGCATCGCCCATCAGATATTGCATGCCAAACACCACAACACCCATGCCAATGCTGGCCAATAAAATAAACGGGGCACGTGATTTCAGGCGGGCGTCCAATTGGACAGCGTCACCCATTTTACCAACACCGCGCCACAACAGGATCACCATCGCCCATGACGATACTGTGGTCCCAATGGCGGCGGCCAAGAACCCGAATGACCATGACAATCCAATCGCCAAAACCACATTTAATACCATCGCGATGATTGCAAATCGAAACGGTGTTTTGGTGTCTTCGCGGGCGAAATATAGTGGTTGCAAAACCTTTTGCAAAACGAATGCAGGCAATCCAATGCCGTAAATCGCCAATGCACTGGCGGTGGCCACGGAATCCGTGGATGTAAATGCGCCGCGTTCAAACATCACCGAAATTAATGGGTAGGGCACAACGGCCAACGCCACTGCGGATGGTAGGGTTAGCAATAACGAAAATTCCAACGCACGGTTAAACGCATCTTGGCCACCTGCGTCGTCCAAATCTGCCAGTTTGCGCGATAATTCGGGCAACAATACAATGCCAATCGCAATGCCAACAACGCCCAGCGGCAACTGATATAACCGATCCGCGTAATACAACCACGCAAATGCACCCTCAAAATAGCTGGCCACTTGGCGACCGACCAACAGGTTGATCTGCACCACTCCACCTGTCAAAACGGCAGGCACGGCCAGTATAAACAACCGTTTCATGTCGGGGGTAAAGCGCGGAATGCGCAGGCTTAAGCGCAGTCCCAACCGCCGCACAGCCACATAAACCATCCCCATCTGTGCAACGCCCGCAAATGCGGCGCCCCATGCCAAAGAAAACCCAATATCCCATTCCATGTAAGCCGCCAAAACCATGGTTGCGACCAATATGATATTCAGCAAAACAGGCGCGGCGGCGGCGGCGGTGAAATGGCGGTGCGCGTTTAAAATACCGCTGAACAGCGCGGCCAAAGAGATGAATAAAACATAGGGAAAAATGATCCGCGACAGATCAACCGCCAAATCAAACCGACCGTCGGCGGTGAACCCGCTGGCCATGGCGTACACCAGATAGGGCATGAATAATTGCGCAATCAACGTCAGTAAAATCAACATCCCCGCAAGGGTCGACATGGCCTGGGTTGCGAATTCGGCGTGATCTTCGTCGCTTTGCAATTTTTTGGTATACAGCGGCACAAATGCCAAATTAAACGCCCCTTCGGCGAAGAAACGACGGAACAGATTGGGTAATGCAAACGCCGCCTGAAACGCCTCGGCCACCATGCCCGTGCCCAGATAGGCCGCCAGCATCAAATCGCGGAACAGCCCTGCAAAGCGGCTTATTAACGTCCAGCCACCAACGGTGACGAAAGATTTGACCATTTTAGCGGGTTTGCTCATGCCATTGACGCCTCTGCGCCCAATTCAATCGCAGCCTGCAATTTTACGCGAATGGACTGTTGTTTGTAGTCTGATTTTATTTTCAACCCGACCATATCCTTGACGTAAAATACATCCACCGCTTGGGCACCATAGGTGGCGATGACAGCGCTGACAATTTGAATGTTGGCATTGGCCAATGTGCGGGTCAGATCAAACAACAGGCTGGGACGATCACGAGTGTCGACCTCGATGATTGTGTAAATATCCGAACCCTCGTTATCAAAGGTGATATTGGTTGGTACTTTAAAATCGCGCTCGCGCTTTTTCAACTTGTTGCGCCGCTTGAGCACGTCCCGTGCGATCACATCCCCCGACAGGGTTTTACCGATCATTTCTTGTAGTCTGTCCAAACGGGATGCCTCGAATGGTTTGCCTTCATCGTCTTGGATCCAAAACACTGGCGTCGCGTAACCATCGGATGTGGTATAGGTGCGGGCATCCACGACGTTCGCATTCACCAATGCCAAGGCTCCTGCAAGGCGTGAAAATATGCCGGGGTGATCCTGCATCACGAATTGCGCACGGGTGGCATCGCGGTCAATATCGACCTCGAAATGACACACCATATGTTGATCCGCCAGTGTTTGAAACAGCTGTGCAAACCCCTGTTGGGTGTCGGTATCCAAACCCTGCCAGTATGCGGGGTAATGGCGTGTTAATTCGGCCTGTTGTGCGTCGGAATCCCAATCGCTCAATCTGTCGGCCAGGGCCTGTTTTGCAATTTCCGTTGGATTGTGTTTGCCCTGTGTGTCCAAGCCGTCTTGGATTAACACCCGCGTGTGTTTGTATAAATCGCGCAGTAATTGCGATTTCCAATTGTTTAACGCACCCGGCCCAACACCGCGAATATCACAGACCGTCAACACCGTTAGCAGGTTCAATCGCGGCGTTGTTTTCACGATCTTAGCAAAGTTCACAACGGTTTTGGGATCGGATAAATCACGCTTTTGCGCGAAGTCAGACATCACTAAATGGTTTTCAACCAACCAAACAATGGTTTCGGTTTCGGCGTCAGACAGACCCAATTCGGGCGCAATTTGTGCGGCCAACCGCGCACCAGCGGTTGAGTGATCTTCGGGCAAACCTTTGCCAATGTCATGCAACAGCATGGCAATGTACAAAATACGCCGATCCACGCCTTGTTTCAGTATTTCGGATGACAATGGTAACTCTTCGGTCAGGGTGTTTTGTTCAATCCGCGCCAGCACCGAAATGCATTGAATTGTATGTTCGTCCACAGTGTAGCTGTGGTAAAAATTGAACTGCATCATCGCGATAATACGTTTGAATTCGGGAATGACCGCCCCCAAAACGCCCAGCTCGTTCATCCGACGCAAGGCGCGTTCGGGATTGCCGTAATCCAGCATCAAGGACATGAAAATCCGCTGTGTTTCGGGATCTTGGCGGACTGTATCATCAATCAAATGTAAGTTGCGTGTTACAACTCGCATCGCATCCTGATGGATCAAATAACCAGTTTTCAAGCCCTCTTCGAACAGGCGCAGGATGTTGATTGGATCATCCAAAAATTGATTAGGATCATTCAGATTGATACGACCCAAATCCAGATGGAACAGGTCGGACACCGCGCCGTCTTCGCTGCTGCGGCGCCAAACTATGTTACGTAACCGATCCCCCAACGACATCGATGCCTTGACATGCTGTGTCTCTAATGCGGTTAAAAACACCCGCGTCAACTCGCCTGCGTGGGTCGCATTGCGAAAATAATCCTGCATGAACCGCTCGACTCCGCGCATGCCTTTGCCGCCCTTATATCCCATGCGCTTGGCAACTTCGACTTGATGATCAAAGGTCAATTGTTCGCTGCCACGTTTGGCGCACAGGTGCAGATGACACCGCACCGCCCACAGGTAATCATGGGTGTGTTTAAAACGGTCATATTCTGATTGGGTGAAATACCCTTGTTGGATCATTTCGGCGTGCGTTTGGGCGTTGGCGATGTATTTCGTAATCCAAAACAGCGATTGTAAATCGCGCAAACCACCTTTGCCCTCTTTGACGTTTGGTTCCACCATATAGCGTTGTCCACCTTGACGCTTATGGCGGTCTGCACGTTCGTCCAACTTCTCTTCGACATATTCGCTGGCTGAGGACTGAAATAAATCCCGCCACAGCCGTTTGTTCAAATTATCGTACAGACCCTGATCACCGCACAAATACCGACATTCCAACAACGCCGTTTTGATGGTTTGATCCGTGCGGCCCAATTGCACACATTCCGCCGCACTGCGGGTGGAATGCCCAACCTTCAAGCGCATATCCCACAGGATATACAACAGACTTTCAATCATGCCCTCAATGCGCGGTGTCAGTTTGGACAATGTTAGAAACAACAGATCAATGTCCGAATAGGGTGCCATCTCTTGGCGGCCATATCCACCGACGGCGACAATCGCCATGCGGCTTTTGCGGGGTTTGTCATCGATTGGGTGCATTATGGTATCAACCAAGTCGAATGCATAACTGATCAATCGGTCTTTTAAGAAGCTGTAGGCGGCAATGGTTTTTGCGGATTCGAATGGTGCGGCGGTGAATGCATTGGCAATGCGATCGCGGCCTTGTTGGTTTGCACCATGCAGAATTTCGGCAAATGCGTGGCGATAGTTTTCTGGATTTTCATCCCGCAAGACGCGCGCGATCTGTGCATCCATATCAGCCTTGTCGAAAAGCAATTCGGGCGCGCAAATCAGCGCGCCCGAATAAGACAAGTCAACAGATTTTGTCATGAATTACGATCCCGAGCCGCCAAAGTTAGTTGGGGCAGGCGAGATAACTCGCAGACCACCTGCTGACGCTTCTGCCACAGATAATGCACGTTGGGTAGAACCATTTTTAAGTAGCCGAAAGGCGCCACTGGCACCACGGAACCCTTGACTGCGGGTCAGTTGCGATCGCTGGGCGGCACCTGTGTTACGCTGGCTTAACAATTCGGCGAATGCTTTCACGCCGTCATATGCAACGCCTGCTAATGGATGGGGTGCGATGCCATAAGTGTTGTTGAAACGCGCATTAAACGCGCTGATCGCTGCGCCATCTGGAATGGCGAACCAACCCCCACGTAATCCCGGGGTACTTAATGTTTCGCGTGGAATATCCCAGCGTGCTAAACCTAAAACTTTTATGGTTTCGATCTGCAATCCACCCGCAGGAAGGGATTGCGCCAGCAATGGCAACCCTGATGCACTGTCCGCGGTTAAAACAACCGCTGTGGTGCCTGAACTGTTCAACTTACCGGCAATTGCAGGTGCTGTTCCGGCAATTCCTTGGGGTGAAAACGGATATGAATAGGCATTTGTGAACTGTGCACCCGCACGTTTAGCCGCAACTTTTACAGCATTTGCGGCAACATCACCCGCCGTGTTTTGGGGCGAAACCACGGCCATGGATTTATAACCCTTGGATGCGGCATAGCGAACAACGCGATCCGCTGTGTTTTGGAAACTATTGCCCAATACGAAAACATTCCCGCCAGCGACCTGTGGTGTGTTGGAAAAACTTAAGACATTAATATTTTTGGCGGCAGCCACGCGACCAACAGCATTTGCAGCTTCTGCGAACAAGGGGCCAATAATTATTTTTGCGCCTTGATTAATTGCTTTTTGCGCGGCGCCTGCAGCTTGTTCGGCATTTCCTGCGGTTGCATAAACGCGCATATCAATCTTGACATTTGGATAATCCGACAACGCCATTTCTGCCGCGCGGATCAAATTGTTTGCTAGATTTTCTTGGTTGCTGTCGCCCGATCCCGAAGGCACCAATAATGCGATGCGCGTCACCCCGTTTAGATTAACACGTGGACCATCTGCGCCACCGCTTGATGTGTTTGACGACGTTAGAACATCCTGACATGCTGTCAATGACAGCGCCAAAACGCCACCTAACACGGCGCGACGCCCATTTAATATCGTTGACTTAAAACTCATTTTATTTCCCCACCCAATAATACTGGTATATGCACTAACGCTTGTGTCAAAAGGTAAGTGATTGATCGCCAAAATACAACGGGCGCTCCAAAATTGGGCGGAAATATTCGTATGATATCGAAAAAATTAGAGGCTGGCCTGTATATACTGGCAACCCCGATTGGCACCGCCAACGACATTACGTTGCGCGCGCTTCAAATCTTGCGTGATGCAGATGTTCTGGCGGCGGAAGATACGCGCGTGTTGCGCAAATTGATGGACATTCACGGGATCGATTTGGCGGGGCGGCGGATTTTACCCTATCACGATCACAACGGCGACGGTCAGCGCCCCAAAATCATGGCGCATCTGGCGGACGGTAAAACGGTTGCCTATTCATCGGATGCGGGCACGCCCCTGATTGCAGACCCAGGGTTTTCATTATCCAAAGCGGCGATTGCCCAAGGTTTTCGTGTTCACGCGGCACCAGGTGCCAGCGCAATATTGACCGCGCTGTGCCTAGCGGGGCAACCCACGGACACCTTCTTTTTCGGAGGGTTTTTGGGGTCTAAATCATCTCAACGTGTTAAAAACCTTGAGAAAGTTGCCGAACTTGGCGCGACGTTGGTTTACTACGAATCTCCTAAGCGCACGGTTGCGGCGTTGCGTGACATGGCGTCTGTCTTGGGCGGTGATCGCGTGGTTTCTGTGTGTCGCGAGTTGACCAAAAAATTCGAAGAGGTCATTCGTGGGACGGTTGATCAAGTCATCGAACAGATCGAAAATCGCGACAGTTTCAAAGGCGAGGTGGTCATTGTTTTAGGCCCACCACATAAAAAACAAACCAGTGATGCGGATATTCACCACGCTTTAACCCTTGCTATGCAAGAGTATCGTATCAAAGACGCCGCGACCCAAATCGCAGAACAATTTGGCGTTCCCCGCAAACGCGCCTATGAAATGGCCCTAAAAATCAAGGATGGTGGTTAATGTCATTGGCGTCATATCATGCAGGACTTTCGGCGGAACATTCAGTGGCTGGAAAATATGCACGATGCGGGTTTAAGATTGTCGCCGAACGATACAAATCGCCCGAAGGTGAAATTGATTTGATTGCACTGCATGGCGACAAATTATATTTTATCGAGGTGAAGCAAAGCAAAACCTTTGATCGTGCCGCCGCCGCATTGGGGGCGCGTCAAATGAAGCGTATTCAAAATGCATCGCTGTGTTATTTGCAAAAAATGGGTCTGCCGTTGGAAACCGAAATGCGGTTTGATGTGGCATTGGTCGATGGGCAGGGTTTCATAAAAGTGATCCCCGACGCCATCCATTAATCCAACCACCGCTTGCATCCCCCACGGCCATGGGTCAGTATTTATCCAACCTAGTTTGGAGACTAACATGCCCCTTAAAATCGCCATTCAGATGGACCCGATTGAGCCCATCGACATCACCGCTGACAGCACCTTTCGTATCATGGAAGAGGCGCAACTGCGCGGGCATGAGTTATTTTACTACACCCCCGACCAATTAGCATTCGAAGAGGGCGTAATTACCGCAACCGGCTGGCCGGTTACGGTGCGCCGCGAAGTTGGCAATCATTTCACCAAGGGTGAAAAAACCAAAATCAAACTGGCTGATTGGGATGTTGTGTGGCTGCGCCAAGATCCACCGTTCGATATGGGATACATTACCACCACGCATTTGCTGGACATGATCCATCCCGACACGTTGGTCGTGAACGACCCGCAATGGGTGCGCAATTATCCGGAAAAACTGTTGGTGTTGGAATTCCCCGATCTGACCCCACCCACGACAATTGCGCGTGATGTGGATATTTTAAAAGCCTTCAAAGAGAAGCACAAAGACATCATCCTGAAGCCGCTTTACGGCAATGGCGGTGCGGGTGTTTTCCGCCTGGGACCTGACGACAAAAACCTCAGCTCGTTGCACGAATTATTCTGTGGCATTAATAACGAGCCGTTGATTGCGCAAAAGTTCCTGTCAGATGTATCCAAGGGCGACAAGCGGGTCATTTTGGTTGACGGCGAACCCGTCGGCGCGATTAACCGTGTCCCAGCCAAGGGCGAAACCCGTTCCAACATGCACGTCGGTGGCCGCCCTGAAAAGGTGGCAATGGATGCGCGCGATCTGAAAATATGCGCCGCAATCGGCCCGTTGTTGCGGGAAAAAGGCCAAGTTTTTGTGGGTATCGACGTGATTGGCGGTAATCTGACGGAAATCAACGTCACATCACCCACAGGCATCCAAGAATTGGAACGGTTTGACGGGATCAATGTTGCGGAAAAAATCTGGCAAGCGATTGAACGCAAATTTTGATGCATTTGCCGCTTGGGTTTTACGCCGTTGGATCACGGGTGTTTATGAAATTCCCACTCAAGATGGTGAAAAACGTAAACCTGTTGCGTCGCTACATGGATTTTGTGCCCAAGATCAGCAACCGAAAAATATCCAATGTGCAATTTGATCGCATCACGTCGGGCACGGGCGTCAACGCCGTATCGGCCTTGGCCGTTGGTGAACCATCCCCACAGGTGGTTTTATACATCCACGGCGGCGGTTTTGTGTTTGGCAGTGCGGATGCGTACAAGAAGTTCGTGTCCAAAATTACCGCTCGTTTGGGCATTCAGGCGATTATCCCCGATTATGCATTGGCACCAGAACACCCGTTTCCTGCTGGCTTTAACGATGTTTTAAACAGCTATGTTGCCTTGTTGGATCAGGGTTATTCTGGCAAAGATATTGCGTTGATGGGCGACAGTGCAGGGGGCAATTTATTGTTGGCTGCCTTGGCCGAAATGCCAAAACGTGATATTCCACAACCTGCATGCGCCGTGGCATTCGCCGCGCAAACGGATTTCACATTTCAAGGAACCAGCCTGCTCAATAATCGCAAATCTGATTGCGTTTTGGTATCTGATCGATACCTTGAATTGCGCGAAAAATACCTTGGGGATGCCGACCCGCGCGATCCTCGCGCATCGCCGCTGTTTGCGGATTTTAGACATGCACCACCCGTGCAAATTCAGGTGGCGAAACGGGAAATACTGTATGATGACAACGTGGCAATGGCTGAAAAATTAATCGCCGATGGCGTGGATGTTGAGTTGATCGAATATGATCACGGTTTCCATGGTTTTCAATTATTGGCGGGCAAAGAGGCATCCGCTGACGCCGCTTTGGATCGTGCGACACAATTTATTGCCACGCATTTAAACCACTAACCGAAAGCTCAATGCTTCGGCGATTTGGGGCTGACGGACGTTTTCTTGTCCGTCCAAATCCGCAATCGTTCGCGCTACCCGCAAAACGCGGTGATATCCGCGCGCAGTTAGTCCAAATTTTTCCGACGCTTTCATCAGCATTGCCATTCCATCTGCGTCGGGTGTTGCAATCTGTTCCAATATCGCGCCTTCGGCATCTGAATTCAGGCGCATATCGTCAATATCGGCAAAGCGTGCAGTTTGCACATGCCATGCGGCCAAAACCCGCGCCGCAATCACCGTGCTGGTGTCACCGCCTGAAATGCCCGACAGGTCATGAATGTCAACGGCCGGCACATCAACCCGTAGATCGAATCGATCAATCAATGGCCCCGAAATCCGCCCCATATAATCCTCGCCGCACACAGGCGCGCGTGAACAGGCACGCCCCGCATCAAACAAATGCCCGCATTTGCACGGGTTCGCGGCGGCGATTAACATGAATGAACAGGGGTACGAAACATGCGCATTTGCACGTGCCACCATGATTTTGCCCGTTTCCAATGGCTGTCGTAATGTTTCCAAAACCGTGCGTGGAAATTCGGGAAACTCGTCCATAAACAGCACGCCATTATGCGCCAATGACACCTCGCCCGGTTTTGCACCGCGTCCACCGCCCACAATTGCGGCCATGGATGCGGTGTGATGGGGATCACGAAATGGGCGGGTTTTGGAAATGCCGCCCTCGTTCAACAGTCCTGCCAAGGAATGCACCATCGATGTTTCCAACGCCTCGACCGCGCTTAATGGCGGTAGCAAGCTGGGTAATCGTGCGGCCATCATGGATTTTCCTGAACCGGGTGATCCCACCATCAAAAAATGGTGACGTCCAGCGGCGGCGATTTCCATCGCACGTTTGGCACGTTCTTGGCCTTTGACATCCGACATGCACCGGCCTTCGGGATTATGCGCCACTTCGCCGGGTTCTGCGGGGGACAGGGGGGAACGCCCCGAAAAATGCGCCATGCATTGCGCCAGTGTGGCGGGGGCAATCACCTGAACGGCGCCAACCCACGCGGCCTCTGCGCCGCACTCTGATGGGCAAATCAGATCACAATCTGCTTGGGCGGCGGCCAAGGCGGCGGGCAGTGAACCAATCACAGGGATTAACTTTCCATCCAGCGACAATTCCCCCATCGCCACCTGCCGTTCGACAATTTCGGGGGGAATCACATCCATCGCGGCCAGCAATGCCATCGCAATCGGCAGATCGAAATGAGACCCCATTTTAGGCAAATCAGCGGGCGACATATTGATGGTGATTTTCTTGGATGGCATCGCCAACCCCATGGCCGTGATCGCAGAGCGCACGCGTTCACGCGCCTCGCTGACTGCTTTGTCGGGCAGGCCAACAATTTGAAACGCAGGCATCCCCGCAGACAGCGCACATTGCACCTCGACCAGACGTGCCTCGATTCCGTGGAACGCAACAGTATAAGTCCGTGTAATCATCATCGCCGCCAACATTAATGTTGGTTAACGGCTAATGAATCATGGTTTAGATTTGGTAAATTTTCATAAACTCATCCCATGCGGCGGGGTCGGCCACGGTTTTATCGCGACAGAATGCGTTGCAAAATCCGAAGCGACGGCGATCTATTTCCAAAACATGGGTGATCTCCTTGCCTGAATACGGACAGACGTCATTTTCACAGTCGGTGCCATCAACGGGTACGGCAACCATCGGTGTGGGGCCAATCCATTCGCCCTCAGGCAAATCCAAATCATACCCCGGTTGAATATAATTTTGCGCCTTGCCCATAGCCCGCCAACGTCGGAAATTTGGTTCGGCCAAATGCGCCTGAATATAGGTCTCGGACGTCGACGATCGCGGCAGACCATAGGTCGCAAATCGTGTAGCGACAGGGGCATAAAATACATCGGCAATCGAGTATTTGCCAAATAACCATGGTCCCGCATTGTCATGCGCCGCCCGCGCCGTGTCCCACAATTTTTCGATCCGTGCACAATCCGCCAACACCGCATCGCTGGGTTTAAATGTCGGATAGTGCCGCGCCAAATTCATCGTGCAATCCGTGCGCAATGCCCCAAAACCCGCATGCATTTCCGCCGTGATGGATCGCGCCATTGCACGAAGCGATGGATCGGTAGGCCAGTAACCCTTGTCGGTGTGGCGCTCGGCCAATTCTTCGGCCAATGCTAAACTGTCCCAAACAACCGCGCCATTCAATCGCGCGGCAGGCACCAGTTTAGCAGGCGCAAAATCCGCCAACAGAGTTCTAAATTCATCAGAATACATTCGCGCAGATCGCACCGATACGGGGACATCAAACGCGGCAAACAACAACCATCCACGCAAAGACCAGCTGGAATAAGTTTTGTCGCCAAGAGCAAGTTCATACGTCATGAACGCAGAATGCGCATCAGACCCGACATTGCAAATGCAAAGTTGTGACGCCCCACGTCACAGGTTGTGATTAACGCCCAAAACCCGCCAATCATCGCCACCCATATGTTCAATTTTCGTCAGCGAAAGGTTGTCTATTTTAAACCCTAACGCACTGGTCGCGCTCATGTTTGTGGCGCGTTGCACCTGTGTTAGGATCACCCCAAAATGTGCAACCGCCACAATGTGCCGCCCCGTAAAGGTTTCCGAAATTCGATCCACCGCCGCATTAATGCGCGCCGCGCCTATATTCCAACTCTCGCCATTTGGCGGGGCAACGTCGCCAGGGTTTGACCAATACTCGCGCGCCAAATCAGGATTTTCTGCGCTGATCTCGTTGTAATTACGCAGCTCCCAATCGCCAAAATGAAATTCGCGCAACTGATTGTCATGAGGCAGGCGTTCGCGTGCCCCTTGGATCGCATCCGCCGTGGCAACACAACGGATCAAATCGGATGAAATCACCACCGCATCGTCGGGCAGGTGGTCATGCAATCGCGCCAAACCATCCGTATTAGACAGGTCAGCGGCCACATCCGACCAGCCCACAAAATTGCTGTGGTGCGTTGGGCCGTGCCGTATCCACCACCAATTTGTCATGTTATTGATTGGGGCAAGCGCCCCTTTAGAACCATGGGAATTCCCGCCGTGACCAAAACCACCAAATCGGCGGCGGCGGCAATATCTTGATTTAACTGTCCTTGCAAATTCAGAAACTGTCGCGCCAGTATATTGTCGGGAATAACACCCATGCCCACCTCGTTTGACACGCAAATAACCGGTGCATCACAGGCCGCCAAAAACGCGGACGTATCCAAATCCACCTCGGCCAACATGTGATTGGTTAACCACATCGACAGGCAATCAACCAATGTGACACCGTCGCCCAGCGCCGAAATAATATCCATCGGCGCTTCGATTGTGTCCCAATCGTCGCCACGATCCACACGGTGTGCCGCTATTTTATCGCGCATCTCGTCATCAAACGCCTGTGCGGTCGCCACATAGGTTTTTGGCAGTCCCGCGGCACGGGTCAACAATTCGGCAAACACCGATTTGCCCGAATTCGCCCCGCCCAATATCAGCGTCAGTTTTGGAAAATCTTGATCCATGTAAATCTCGTTCTATTCGCCACCATATTATCGTCAATCGAGGCGAAACACGACTGAAAATTTGCACTGATCCTGCGCTTGCCAGTCAGCATTGCCCCTATTACACATAAGTCAGACATATTGGACAGATCAGACATGTTAAACGGCAGACGGGTTTTATTGATCATTGGGGGCGGTATCGCCGCCTATAAATCGCTGGAACTGATCCGCGCATTGCAAAAACGCGGCGCATTTGTGGTGCCCGTGATGACCCGCGCCGCATCCGAATTTGTAACACCACTGTCCGTGTCGGCATTGTCAGGACACAAAGTGTTCCAAGACCTGTTCGATCTGACGGACGAGGCGGAAATGGGTCACATCGAATTATCGCGTTCCGCCGATCTGATCATCGTCGCGCCTGCCACGGGTGATTTGATGGCGAAAATGGCGCTGGGCATGGCGTCCGATCTGGCGACGACGTTGTTGTTGGCGACGGACACGCCCGTGATGATTGCCCCTGCGATGAACGTGCGGATGTGGGAACATGCGGCCACACAACGCAACCTGAAAACGCTGATCATGGATGGTATTCATGTTTGTGGCCCGGATAAGGGCGATATGGCCTGTGGTGAATTTGGATTTGGACGTATGAGCGAACCTGACGTAATTGCAGACGCCGCATCCGATATTTTGCTGAACGGGCCGCTGAAGGGCAAACATATCATTGTCACCTCTGGCCCCACACACGAACCGATTGATCCCGTGCGTTACATCGCCAACCGATCATCGGGATCACAAGGCAGTGCAATCGCCAATGCGTTATCCGCACTTGGTGCAAGGGTCAGCTTTATTACAGGGCCCGCGCGCGCAGAAATGCCCGAAGGTTGCGATATAATTCGCGTCGAAACCGCGCGTGAAATGTTGGATGCAGTGCAAAATGCATTGCCCAGTGACGCCGCCGTTTTCGCCGCCGCCGTTGCCGATTGGCGGATGACACATGCCACTGACAGCAAGATTAAGAAGACGGCTTCGGGTGACATTCCTGCATTGGATTTTACCGAAAATCCCGATATTCTGGCCACTGTTTCGCAGATGAGCAATGGGCGTCCGAAATTGATCGTGGGCTTTGCCGCGGAAACTGATGACCTGTTGAAAAACGCCACCGCCAAACGCAAACGCAAACAATGCGATTGGATCGTGGCCAATGATGTATCCCCCGAAACGGGCATCATGGGCGGGACTGAAAATGACGTTACCCTGATCACTGAAACAGGTGCGATGGATTGGCCGCGCATGTCCAAGGATGCGGTAGCACAAAAGCTGGCGCAACACATCGCGGATGCGCTGACATGATCAATGTCCAAGTGACCTTTACCGATGGCGCAGATGAAACCCTGCCTTTGCCCGCATATGAAACCGCGCAATCCGCAGGCATGGATTTACGTGCCAACTTGCCCGATGACGTCCGTACATCTGGCATCATGATTGCCCCGAACACCCGGGTCTTAATCCCAACCGGCCTGTCCATCGCGATCCCAACAGGGTACGAGGCACAGATCAGGCCACGTTCGGGATTGGCATTAAAGCACGGTATCAGCATCCCCAATACACCGGGCACCATCGATGCGGATTATCGTGGGCCATTGGGCGTGATCCTGATGAACCACGGCGCGATCGATTTCCACGTCAGCCACGGCGACCGTATCGCGCAAATTATTTTTGCGCCCGTCATTCAGGCCACATGGGACCCCGTTGAAATACTGGATGAAACCACACGCGGCGCAGGTGGTTTTGGATCCACTGGGCGGGGCTGATGGATCAATTTTTGAACGCTATGGGAAACGTGATTTCCCCCCAAGGTGCCTTTAGCCTGATCCTGCTTTTGGCGCTTATTCTGTACGTTCGCTTTCTGCGCCGCATGTCGGCGCGCGCGCGCGCCACCCTGAATTCACGTCCCGACGATGCTCCACAAAATCAAATGTCCGACGCCGAACTGGATCGATATGCCCGCCACATTGTGCTGCGCGAGGTTGGCGGCCAAGGCCAAGCTAAATTGCGAAAGGCGCGTGTTTTGATCATTGGGGCAGGTGGCTTGGGTTCGCCCGTTCTGTCATATTTGGCGGCGGCAGGTATTGGCACCATTGGAGTGATTGACGACGACACGGTCAGCCTGTCCAACCTGCAACGCCAAGTGCTGTTTGACGAAGATCAACTTGCCATGCCCAAGGTTTTCGCTGCGCAAGCAAAGCTCAAAAAACTTAACCCATTTGTCGAGGTTCTGCCCTACCACCGTCGCCTGACAGCGGCGGATGCGGCAACCCTGTTTCCCGACTTTGATCTGATCATCGACGGCACCGATAATTTCGCAACGCGCCAAATGGTCAATGTCGCCGCCGTTGCCGCCAATAAACCCTTACTGTCGGGCGCAATTACACAATGGGAAGGTCAGGTCACCCTGTTCAACGACCGCCCCGAAACACCCTGTTACGCCTGCGTCTTTCCCACCGAACCCGCCGATGGATTGGCACCCGATTGTGCCCAAGCGGGGGTGATGGGCGCATTGCCGGGCATCATCGGATCAATGATGGCGGCCGAGGCGATCAAACACGTCACCGGTGCGGGCAAAACATTATCGGGCAACATGCTGATTTTTGATGCGCTTTACGGCGAATCCCGTAAGTTGAAAATCACCAAAAATCCAAAATGCCCCGTCTGTGGAGGACAAAATGAAACCTAATCGCGCAACGCTTGACGCTGCAATCCCATCCATCCTGTCTGCGCCCAAAAATGGCGCAATGATTGAACGGCTCTGCTTTCGCCCTAATTTTGGCGAACGCACATATGTCAATGAAATCGGCGCGACGGCGGCGGGTGGTATCGATGGATGTCGTTGGTCACACACACCTTGGATGAAACTTGAGGACGGGTCAGGCGACCCCCGTATCCAAGTCAGCATTTTGCAAAAACGTGTTCTTGATCTGGTCTATGATCCAAATGCTAACGATACGCATCCGGGCGACACGTTCATCGTCGACATGGACCTGTCGCACGAAAACCTGCCGGTTGGCACAATCCTTCAGGCGGGAACCGCACAACTGCGTGTCACGGATTATTGGAATGACGCCTGTGTGAAATGGAAGGTGCGCTATGGCGCGGACGCGTTGGATTGGGTGCGCGAACAGGAAAATATCACACGCCGTCTGCGCGGTGTGACCTGTGAAATTATCACGGATGGCACCATTATTAATGGCAGCTTGCTGACCAAGGTTTAAACCCTTGGTATAACCATATTGGGCGGGCGGTGCCCGTCTTGATGCATCTTGATATTCAAAATCACTGTCTCGCCCATTTCATGGCGCGCTTCTTGGGTTGCCGATCCCATGTGGGGCAACAACATCACATTTGGCAACTGGCTTAGGGTAGTATTCACATCCGTACCCGTCGCCAAAACATCCAAACCAGCCCCCGCCAGTTGGCCATTGATCAAGGCCGCTTCAAGCGCTGCTTCGTCGATCAAACCACCGCGTGCGGTATTCACCACAAAGGCTGTTGGTTTCATTTGCGCTAATGCTGGCGCATTCAAAATATTGTGGGTTTCTGCGGTCAACGGGCAACAAACGGCCAGTATATCCACCTGTGGCAACAATCCATGCAGGCTGTCGTGATAGGTCGCGTTCAGACGGGTTTCGGTATCAGGATGCACCTGTTTGCGATTGTGATAATGCACGTTCAACCCAAACGCCCGTGCGCGTTCAGCCAATGCGGTGCCAATGCGCCCCATGCCCAAAATACCCAAAGATTTGCCGGTCACACGGGTGCCCAAAAATGCAGATGGTGCCCAGCCTTGCCAGTCACCTGATTCCATCACGTTTGACCCCTCTTTGAACCGCCGCATCACCGCCAGAACCAAGGCAATGGTCATGTCCGCAGTGTCCGCTGCGCTGATGGTGGGCGAATTCGCCACCAAAATCCCGCGTTTATGCGCCGCCTGAACATCAATGTGATCCACGCCCGATCCGTAATTCGCCAACAGTTTCAATTGATCGCCCGCTTGGGCCAATAAATCCGCATCGATTTGATCGTTCAACGTCGGCACCAAAACATCGGCGCGTTGCATCGCATCCTTCAACGCTTTGCGGCTTAGTGGTATGTCGGCCGCGTTCAATTCGACATCAAACAATTCGCTCAAACGTGCCTCGACCGTGTCGGGCAACTTGCGCGTAACGATGACCTTGAAACTGGAATAAGGCATGGTTGAAAACTCCTACTGGATTTATTCTGCTTATTCTGGCAAATTCTGCGCCAAGGGGGAAGGTGAAAAAGCCATTCAAAAACAAAACCCCAAATAAAGGCGAGCAATGTTAAAAACAAGCAAAGTAATTGCAGGTATATTATCGGTATTTTTGGGCGGTGTAGCATTCGCACAGGAACGTGGTTCAGTCACAAACTTGCCTATTCCACGCTTCGTTTCGATGAAAGCGGACGAAGGCAACGTGCGCCGCGGCCCGTCCAAGACACAGCGCATCGATTGGGTTTATAAGCATCGCGATATGCCTTTGAAGATCGTAAAGGAATACGAACATTGGCGCCGCGTCGAGGATATTGACGGTCAAGGTGGCTGGATGCATTTCCGTCTGCTGTCTACTGCGCGAACCGTGATATTCACAGAAGAAAAAACACCGCTACGCCGGCGTGCCTATGATGGCGCCGAAGCGCGCGCATTTGCAGAACAAGGTGTGATTGGCAAATTGGATGAATGTAATCCTGAGTGGTGCAAAATTTTCATTGGCCGCGAAAATGGCTGGGTCAAAAAGACCGAGGTGTGGGGTGTCGATGCGGACGAGTTGCGGGAATAACATCAAACAAGTTTGGGTTTGAACCAAAATATTGCGACGGAATGATTTCCTCTGAGAGTATTATATCTGCCAATGAAAATACGGCAAGTAGAAACCGAAAGAGCAAATAATGCACAGATTTGAACGCAAGACCATTCTGATCGCCCTTGTTCCCGCGCTTTTGATGGGCGCCATAACGGCCAGTGCTCAATCACAGGATCGTCAGCCCCCTAAACCAGACATCACGGGCATGGCCAGTGCCCTTGGTGTCAACGAAGGCTCATTAAAAACATGCATGCCCGCACCTGCACAGGGACAGCGCCCGTCGCGCCCAGATGCAGGTGAAATAGCATCCTGTTTGAACAATGCAGGCGCGTCTGATGTGTCAAAATCCAGCGTGGATAAGGTTTTGCGAACATTTTCGCCAAAAATGCCAAATCGAAATTGACCTAAATATCTCAGCCCCTCACGGGGGGTGAGATATTTTTAAACCAATCCACGCCCTTTCAGCAGCGCCGCAACCTTGGGCAGTGATCCGCGGAAATTCGTATACAGCTCTTCTGCTGTTTTAGACCCGCCAGCGGAATAAATATGTTTTTCCAACCGTGCCGCCATATCCGCATCAAACGGATCGCCAGTTTCCTCGAATGCGGCAAAGGCATCTGCATCCATGACTTCGGACCACAAATAGCTGTAATACCCGCTGGAATACCCGTCACCCGAAAATACGTGCGCAAAGTGCGGGGTGGCGTGGCGCATGGTGATTGCCGCGGGCATTCCGATGCGATCCAAAACCTCGGCTTGTTTTTGCAACGGATCGGCGGGAGGTGTTTCGGTGTGAAACGCCAAATCAACCAATGCGCTGGAGGTATATTCCACGGTCGAAAACCCCATGTCGAAATTTTCCGCCGCCAACAGGCGATCCAACAATTCGCGGGGCATTGCCGCGCCTGTTTCCGCGTGGCGTGCGAATTTTTCCAGCACCGACGGCACAGATAACCAATGCTCATACAGCTGACTTGGTAATTCCACAAAATCACGCGCCACAGAGGTTCCCGAAATGAACCCGTATTTCACGTCCGACAACATTGAATGCAAAGCATGGCCAAATTCATGGAACAAGGTTCGCGCGTCATCAAAGGTTAACAAACTGGGCTGACCTGCAGGTGCCTTGGCGAAGTTACACACATTCACGGTAATGGGGCGCTGTTCGCCGTCCATCGCCGATTGCCCACGAAAACGTGAACACCAAGCACCTGAACGTTTGCTGGATCGCGCAAAGTAATCGCCGATAAACACCGCCATGTGACGGCCATCGCGTGTAACCTCCCATGCGCGCGCATCGGCGTGATACAGCGGTACATCCAGTTCGCGAAACTCCAACCCAAACAACTTGGTCGCGCAATCAAACGACGCGGCAATCATTTGATCCAATTGGAAATAGGGTTTCAATTCCGCCTCGTTTAAATCATGTTCTGCCGCGCGGCGTTTTTCCGCGTAGTAACGCCAATCCCACGGCGCCAAATCAGCATCGATCCCATCCGCAGCCATCATGTCCGTCAAAATCTGTGCATCATGGTTTGCCGCCACTTTGGCGGGTTCCCACACGGCCATCAACAATTCGCGCACACGTTCGGGCGTGCCTGCCATTTCAGGTTCCAATTTGAAATCGCTGAACGTATCAAACCCCAACAGGTTGGCGCGTTCCTGTCGCAATGCCAATGTTTCACGTACAATATCGCGGTTATCGGTTTTACCCGCATTCGCGCCACGTTTCGCCCATGCTTCGAACGCCTTTTGGCGCAAATCACGGCGCGGCGAGAATTGCAAAAATGGAACGATCAGACTGCGAGACAGGGTGATGACAAACCCATCAATATCGCGTTCCTTAGCTGCCTGGGATGCAGCGTCGCGCAAGAAATCAGGACAGCCACCCATGTCTTCGCCTGACAATTCCATGAACCAGCTGCGTTCATCTGCCAATAGGTTTTGCGTAAACTGTGTGCCCAATTGCGCCAAACGTTGCAAAATCTCTTTCAAACGATCCCGCGTGGTTCCGCGCAGATTTGCACCTGAACGCACGAACATGCGGTGATACAGTTCCAACACTCGTATCTGTTCACCCGTTAACCCCAAATCGGCGCGCGCTGTGTACAACGCCTCGATCCGTGCAAACAACGCCTCGTTCATCGTTATTTCGGAATTTAGTGCCGCCCATTTTGGCGATAAATCACGTTGCAACGCCTCTAATGTTTCGTTCGAATTTGATCCTGCCAGATTTGCAAAAACGCCCGCAACCTTGTCCATCAAGGCATCTGAACGCTCTAATGCCTCGATCGTGTTGGCAAAACTGGGCGTGTTCGTGTTCGCCGTAATATCGGCGACTGCCGCACGCGATTGCACAAATGCGGCGTCGAACGCGTCGGCGTAATGTGCATCGGTGATTAAATCAAACGGCGGCAAGGCGAACTCACTAGTCCAATCGGACAGAAATGGATTTTGGTCAGGCATCGAAAGCTCCTATTGATTTTGCACCATAGCTATGCCCGTTTTCACCCGTTATCCAGCGCCAAGCGTACACATTGTCGTTTTTTGAAAGAAACAGTCGGCACCCCTAGCGCGAGCCTGCGATTTTCTGCAATTCTAGCCCCAATTCATATCAGCGGAGATTCGATTATGAAAACCCATGTAAAAGCACTGGTCGTCGGCGGTGGCGCGGTTGGAACAGGCATTGCCTATCACCTGGCGAAATACGGTTGGAAAGATGTTATGTTGCTGGAACGTGACGAACTGACATCAGGTTCCACATGGCACGCCGCTGGTTTGTTGCCGCTGTTTAACATGGGTTATGCGACCACGCACCTGCATGATTATTCGGTCGAATTCTACAAATCGCTAGAGGCTGAAACAGGCCTGAACGCGGGCTTTTCCGTGGTTGGGAACCTGCGGATGGCACAAACCAAGGAGCGCATGGACGAATACATGTTGTATGGTTCCATCGCTGAAACCGTGGGCATCGAATACCACAAACTGACCCCCGCACAGATCAAGGAACGCTGGCCGTTGATCCGCACCGACGATCTGGAAGGGGCGATTTATCACCCAACGGATGGTTACATTAATCCCGCCGACGTCACCATGGCCATGGCCAAAGGGGCGCGTCAGTTGGGAGTTACGATTGAACGCAAATGGCAGGTTGATGGGTACGAGTGGACAGGGTCCGAATGGCGCGTCACCTGTACCAAAATGGTTGAAAAAGGCGGCAACTTGGTTGCCTCCGAGGAACAGGTAATTGTCACTGCTGAACACGTTGTCACCGCGACGGGCAACCACGCACAGCGCACGGCGAAATTATTGGGCATCAAAATTCCCGCCATCCCCGTGGAACACCAATTCATCGTCACCGACGTTGATCCAGCCCTGCAACAATGGCGTGCCGCTGGTAACCCAGAACACCCCGTTATCCGCGACGCAGATGCACAATCTTATGTGCGCGAGGAACGCGGCGGTTGGATCCTTGGCGTGTACGAAAAAGATGCGCCAGCACGTTTCGAATACGGCGTGCCCGACAGTTTCCGCGCCGACCTGTTCCCATTGAATTTGGAACGGATCGAGGATCAATACATGGCGATGATCCACCGTATGCCATCCTGCGAAGAAAGCGGGTTGAAGGACGATTTTAACGGCCCGATCTGTTACACCCCAGACGGCAATCCATTGGTTGGCCCCGCACCGGGATTGCGTAACATGTGGCTGGCCGAGGGGTTCAGTTTTGGCATCACCGCCGCTGGTGGTGTGGGCAATTACATGGCGCAAATGATGGTCAATGGCGAGGCCGAAATCGACATGGCATCCCTTGACCCAAAACGCTATGGCTCGTGGATGACCACCGAATATGCCGCCCGCAAAAACGAAGAGTGTTATGATCACGTCTACGTTCTGCATCACCCAGACGAGGAACGCCCAGCGTGTTCCGCCTTGCGAACCTCCCCCGCATATGACCGCCAGAAAGCGGCGGGCGCACAGTTTGGTCGCGTCAACGGATGGGATCGCCCAAACTATTTCGGGCCATTGGATGCTGACGAAAACTTTGATCACGATGGCCGTTCATTCCGCCGTGGCACATGGTGGAAATATGCGGTGGAAGAAGCCAAAGCAATCCGCGAAGGTGTCGGTCTGGTTGATGCAACAGCATTCACCAAACATGTGGTCAAAGGCCCTGGTGCCACTCAATTCTTGGATTGGTTCACTTGTAACAAACTACCCAAAATTGGCCGTATCAACTTGACATATGCGCTGACTGATCACGGGACAACACGCACCGAATACACCATCGTACGCAACGGGGAAAATGATTATTACCTTGTGTCTGCGGGTGCATGGACGGCGTATGATGCGGATTATTTGCGCAAAGCCGCCGCTGACAAAATGGATGAATTTGGTTACATTGAAATCCAAGACGTGACAACTCAGTGGGGCGTTTTTGCCATCGCAGGTCCCAAAACCCGTGACGTATTGTCAAAAGTTATCAAGGACGTGGACCCCGCAACGGCACTGTCAAACAAACGTTTCCCATGGCTGTCGGCGCGTCAAATCGAGCTGGGCATGTGCCCCGTTAATGCGATCCGCGTGGCCTATACGGGGGAATTAGGTTGGGAATTGCACCACCCAATTGAAATGCAAAACTATCTGTATGATCTGTTGATGGAAGCAGGCGCAGATGTAGGTATGAAACTGGTTGGTGGGCGAGCGCAAAATTGGTTGCGTCAGGAAAAATCCTATCGTGCATTCGGTAACGAATTGGGGCGCGATGCAACCCCCGCTGAAGCTGACTTGCCCCGCTTTATCGATTTGGAGAAAGATTTCCACGGTAAGGAAGCCATGATCAAAACAGGCATCCGTTCTAAATGCGTCACCTTGTTAATCGATGGGCCTGATGACGCCGATCCATGGGGTCGCGAGGCGTTGTACAACGGCGACACCAAGGTGGGTCGTCTAACGTCAGGGGGCTATTCCGTCGCATTCGAAAAATCCATTGGCATGGGATACGTTGCCCCAGAATTGGCAAGCGTCGGACAAAAACTGACGGTCAATATTTTGGGCGATCTATACCCGTGTGAAATCGTAGAAGACAGCCCGTACGATCCCAAAAACGAAACCATCCGCGTTAACGTTTAAGCGATCACATTAAAATTAAGCATCCAACCTTTATCCAAGGGCTGGATGCTTTTGCGTATCTGGGATAGCGTGATTAAAACCACCAGGGGGCCTAGGCGTTGCTGCGTACAATTCTAGTCGGCATTTCGCGCGCAATCAGCAGCACCATTTTCTTGTTGCTGTTCGTTTTGTTCGTGACACAGCCCAACGTTTACCGCGCTTTTGCACCCACTTTGTTTGGCATCAATCAGGTTGCGCCCAATATTTATACAGACCAGCGTTTGAAGATTGAATCCATCAAACGCGCCATCGCGAATGCAGACAAAAATGCAGCCACTTTTTTCCCAAACCAAACGGCAGACCCAAAATATATCGTCTGCTTTACGTCCAAATGCACACAGGCTTTTGGCGATCTTCCCTTGGGTCTGACGTTGGGATTCCACCGCGTTATCATTTCGGCCAATGACATTGATCAGCGGATATACAACCACGAACGCATTCATGTCGATCTGCACAAATTGGCGGGCTATACCGATATTTTCCAACCCCGCTTTCCGATTTGGTTTAACGAGGGGTTGGCCGAATTCCTGTCAGGGTCAAACTGTCAGGGCGTATTTTTCAGCAATGCAGAAATCGTGCGGATCAAACAGGCGGAATCCTTGCGCCAATGGAACAAGGTGGTGTCGGATGGACAGTACCGCCGCCACTACGGTGCAGCCTGTCGGGCAGTCGAACAAATCAGCCAACGCATCGGCAAAAAAGGCCTTAGTGATTTGGTGCACAACGCCACCAACCGCAAACAGTTTCTGAACAGTCTGCCGAAATAACCGATGGCCAAAACCCTGATCCAAGCATTCTTCTTAATGTTCCTGTCCACTTTTGTCATCATCATCAGCGATACGGGCAGCAAACTGTTGTCCGACGATGGCTTCTCGCAATTCTGGGTGGCTTGGGCACGTTTTGCAATCGCGGCGATCATCCTGTTACCGTTCAGTGGATTGAAAATCCCTGAATTGCGCGGCTTGTTGGATTGGCGCGTGGTTTTGCGGGCAGGTTTGATTGTCACCACAACCTGTGCCGTATTGACCGCCATTAAAACCGAACCCATGGCAAATGCATTTGGTGGATTTTTCATCAGCCCAATCGTTTCATATTTCTTGTCATGGCTGTTTCTGCGGGAACGCATTTCATGGCCTCGCTCGATCCTTTTGGGGATTAGTTTTATTGGCGTGCTGACGGTTGTGCGCCCGGGCTTTGGCATGACGACGGGCATGACACTTGCGGTTTTGGCAGGGTTCACACACGGCGCTTATTTGATGACAACCCGCTGGCTTGTTGGCACATTTCGCCCACGGTTTTTGTTGATGTCACAGCTGATTATCGGGGGCATTATCTTGTTACCATTTGCCGCCTCGGACAACCCAGCCATGACCATGGATCGCACATGGTTTTTAGCCCTTGCCGCTTTTGGCTCGGCGTTTGGAAATTTGATTATGGTGCTTACCAACAGAACCACCCCCGCCAGCGTGGTTGCGCCCTTGGTTTACCTGCAACTGGTTTCTGCGACATTCATGGGCTTTATGGTATTCGGTCAAATACCCGATGTACTGACAATGATTGGGTTAACCATCATCGTTTGCGCTGGCCTGTCATCCCTGTGGTTCGCAGGGCGCGGGCGTTAATCGTCGTACAACCGCATATGTGCCATGATTTGCCCGTGATCAGAGGCCAGCTTGTTATACGGTGCCTCTGGATGTGAACCGTCCGTCAGGTGATCATTAAAGACGCTGAAATATTCCATTTCGCCAATCGCATTTTCTGTGTTGGGCAGGAAATGGCGCGACATCAAAATTTGATCAATGCTTTCGTACACGCCACCAAACGCGGAAGTATAAACCATATCGCGCATTGATCTTTGCACGAACAGTTTTTCTGCCGAAACCATGGCGCGACTTTCAATCGCTTCGCGGATCGACAGGTTTTGTTCGTCCGAATACCGATCATTGCGACGTTGGGCATCATGGCGGCGCATCCATGCGTAATTCTTGAATGGTTTTTCGCCTGCAATAATTTCCGAACTGACCGCATGTTCGCCGTCATTATAATCGCCCAGAACCATCACGGGATTACCCGCATCCAATTCCGCAACAATCAATTTGCGCAACACCATCGCCTCGGCCATGCGGCGCACAGTGGCACGTAATGACCCCATTGCACGACCCACAGGATCGTAATTCACCAAATCCGCCTCTGGTGAAAATGGCGCACCTTCGGGTTTTAGGTATTCACCTAGTTTCGATTTCAGGTGAGTGTTGAAAACGGTCACTACTGTGTCACCCACAGGAATGCGCGCCTTGATGATCGGGCGCGAAGTGCGTGTCAGGGTGAAATCACCCGCATCGCCGCCACCTAATTCCGGAAATTTAATCGTCAATGGTTCATCCAACACCTGAATAATTTCAGGAGTACCTACAAACCCATAACGCGACAGAATCGCCAAACCTGGGCGGCGTTGGCCGGGTTCACCATCATGGAAATTGGGGGCGAAGAATATCTTGCTTTTGTCATACGCTTCGAACGACAGTTTTTTGAAAATCGCGCGGCGATGATATTGTTTGTCTTTGCCGGGAATTACATCCGCGTTGCTGGCGGCACCGCGTAAATTGGTTTCGCCAATTACATGTTTTAGGCTTTTGGCGCTGAAAATCTCTTGGAAACAAACGATGTCCGCATTCAGGGTTAACAACTGGTTGGCCAACCAATCCTCTTTCCATGCATATTCCTCGGCGGTGTAGCTTTCGAACCGATAATACTCGCTCTCGGCTTCGATCAAATTCTTTACGTTGAAACTGCTGATGGTAAACTCTGTCACGACTGGCTCCTGAATTGCGCTAGTGCGTTATTAAAGACCTCTGCGTCCACATTACCACCCGTGGCAATCGCAATGACGTCATCGTGTTTCAATTCATCGCCGTGAAACAGCGCCGCCGCCAATGATATGGCACCACCTGGTTCAATTACCACCCGTAAACGCTCGAACGCCAAAACCATTGCGCGCAATGCTTCTTGTTCGGTCACCATGATGCCATCGCCGCAAAGGCGTTGCAAAATAGGGAAGGTTTTTTCGCCGGGGCACACCGTCAATACTGCATCACAAACCGATCCACTTGTTTGCGCATTACGTTCAATTTGACCGCTTTTCAGCGATCGCTTGATGTCATCGAACCGTTCTGGTTCCACCGTATGCACGATCATGCCCGGCGATAATTCTTCCAACGCCATTGCAATGCCAGACGCTAAACCACCACCACCTGATGGCACCAATACATGTGCTGATGTAATGCCATTTTCCACCGCTTGCGCCGCGACTTCGATGCCGACAGTGCCTTGGCCTGAAATCACATCATCGTTGTCATAGGGGCTGATGAATATCCGCGCACCATCTGGGTTAACACGTTTTTCAACTTCGTTACGATCCTCGGATGCGCGGTCATACAAAACCACCTCTGCGCCCAATGCGCGGGTGTTTTCGATTTTCACACTTGGGGCATCGCTTGGCATAATCACAATGGATGAAACACCGTGTTTCGCTGCTGCGTTGGCAACACCCTGTGCATGGTTTCCCGATGAAAATGTAATGACACCACGTGCACGATCTGCATCGCTCAACGCCGAAATAGCCGCCCACCCACCGCGAAATTTAAACGATCCTGTGTGTTGTAAACACTCTGTTTTCACCCAAACACGCCGCCCCGCAATGTCGTCCAAAAACGGCGAGGACAACAATGGTGTGCGACGCGCATGTGGCGACACCCGCACATGTGCCGCCGTGATCATTTCATATGTACTCATTTAAAACCTTCCAACAGGGCAGGGATGCCCGCTAAATCTGATGCCACCCAACGTGGCCCATTATCCAATCTATCCAATGGTTCACCCGCACGATTGACCCACAATGTATTAAATCCAAACGCGGCGGAACCTGCCACATCCCACCCGTTGGACGACACAAATAAAACCTGATCGGCGTTACATCCAAAGCGATCCAAAACCATCTGATAAACCCGCATGTCCGGCTTATAGACACCAATATCCTCGACACTGATTACAGCGTCCAAAACATCATTCAACTCCGCTGAATGCACCGCACCATCCAACATATCAGGCGAACCGTTTGACAAAATTCCGGTGTTATATCCAGCAGTCTTTAAGGTTGATAACATTGCGGGAACTTCGGCGTAGGCCGCCAGTTTCCAATACAATGCCAACAAAGCATCGCGTAAATCGCTGTCATCCAATCCGCTTTCTTCTAGCGCGAAATCCAATCCATCTTGGGTCACGGCCCAAAAATCCTTGTGCTGATCTGTGATGCGGCGCAACCAGGTGTATTGCAACTGTTTCAGGCGCCACGTCATCGCCACGCGCATCCAATGCGGTGCAAAATCGGGGCGATTGTGTGCAACCTGTCGCGCAGCGGACGCAACGTCAAACAAGGTGCCATAAGCATCGAAAATACAGGTGGTAATCATATCAGCCTCCAACGATCAACTTCGATGATATGGCGCGTCGCGTCAATGCGTTACAGATAGAGCATCATCAATGGGAGCCCTGCCCACAAAAACGTCATCATCGTTGTTAAATAAATCACCAACAACACCAAACCCTGCCACTTGGTCGGCTTGTTTGTAACCACATACTCAGGCTTACTAAATGCTGTGGGCAAGGAAATTAACGTCAGCACGATAATGAAAATGCTTTGCATCATCACACCCACAAGCAAGGCCAAACCCATCATCACGATGCCAAAGGGTTTCGCCGCCTTTGGCCAAAAAACCTCGAATAAAACACGGCTGATTTGGCCACCATCCAATGGCCCAATCGGTAAAAGGTTGAAAAAATTAATTGCGCCCGAAAATATTCCAAAATCCCACAAAAATTCGCGCAACATATCAGGCATATCATAATTGCCATGAACCAACATCAACGCCAAAACCGTCGGCGCAATACAAATCGCAGGCCCCATCACGGATATGAAAAAGTTGTGCAACGGCCCTGATGGTACTTTGGACGAACTGGCGACGCCGCCTAATAAGGGGATCAAACGAAAGGTGGCATCGTCATGCCCACACACACGAAACGCGGCCACGTGGCCAAATTCGTGAATCGCAATAATCGCCACCAATGCCAATCCGGTAATTGGCCCGAAAAACCAAACTGCGGCCGCGATCGACAACACCGCCATGGCAACAGAGTCTTTGGAGAACGAAATTTTAAA
>TARA_R110002096_G_scaffold64465_9_pt1 | contig 29107 bp, 23 predicted proteins | sample TARA_R110002096 | Tara Oceans TARA_R110002096 (sample SAMEA4397295) | marine metagenome | biome: Polar Biome; feature: [DCM] deep chlorophyll maximum layer (ENVO:01000326); material: water (ENVO:00002006), including particulate matter (ENVO:01000060) such as... | depth 35 m
GGCCGACCAGTGAATGAGGCGCTGTTTCGCACGCGCCGCACCATTGCCCCGGTCGGACAGAACAGTGTGAAAGCCGATGCGGTGACAGCGGCGCATTTTCAGGTGCCTGGGCCATCGCGTGAGATTTCCGTCATTGGCGTTGAGGCCGGTCTGATTCTGACCCAACATCTGCGACGCACCGCCCCGGCGGCGGACGGATTTCTGACAGCTGATACACAGTCTGATCTGGCAAAGCTCGGCGTTATTGAGCGTCATGGTAAATCCACTGCGTCGCTGCCCCTATCGGGCCTTGGCTTTGTCGAAGGGTTTGGCCTGCAAAAAGGCGCGCTGGCCTCCTCGGTCGGCCATGACAGCCACAACATCACCGTGCTGGGGATGAATGACGCTGACATGGCCATTGCGTCCAACCGGCTGATTGAGCTGCAGGGCGGGTTTGTCGTGGTGGCGGATGGAACCATCCTTGCCGAATTTGCGCTGCCGATTGCCGGTCTTATGAGTGAGCTGCCGCACGAACAGGTGCACACGGGATTGATCCCCTTGCGCAAAGCCGCCAAAAGCCTTGGATGCCGCCTGCCGGAGCCGTTCCTGCAGATCGCGTTTCTGCCGCTACCGGTGATTCCGCATCTGAAAATCACCGATAGAGGCCTTTTCGATGTGGACGCGTTTCAACATGTCGATCTGTGACCGGCATTCCCTGCAAACATGCCATGACAGAAAAAGCTTGAACAACCTGGCGCGGTTGGCAGCACCCCTTGCCGCCTGGCCGCCTGGCCGTGATTCACTCTTTATTGGTCTTTGCACTTTAAGGTGGATCACCCGATACAGCGTTCCGGCAAGGCCAAAAGTTCAATGCCTATTTTTGACCAAAAGCATGCCGATCTTGTGGTCGCACTGATCGGCGGAACATCCGACATCCGGCGATCTCTCGGACAATTGCCTCAAAAAATCGCCATTTTGGCTTTTGGCGACGCTTTGGCGTGTGTGGAGGCCTTCAAGCTACGGGCCATCAATGCCAGGCCTCCGGCGGAATTGATCCTGCTGGATGCGACGCAGGCCGATGTGGATATCGGGCAGTTTCTGCAAGCTTTCCGCGGCGTGCGGGATTTTGAGAAATTCCCTGTGATTGTCATGATGCCCGACGGGGATGCGGCATTTTCTGAACGCCCTTATCAGCCGCAAACCTCGGAACCCTCCGGCCGGCAGGGCAGCATTCTTTATTTGCCAAAGTCCAGCCTGAAAGGTGTTCACAGCCCTTTATCGCAGATCATCACAGATTACTGGATGACGTCCTGAAGTTTTCGATCATGTGAACGACACAGCAGAAACCTGATTGAATGTATTTCCCGCGGACTTTTTTCCCGCTGCGGCTTTGCTGCGCAGCCTGGAAGCTTTATATCAACAGTCACGGTCAGGCAGCCTTACCCTGCGCCGGACCCGCCACCCGTTTCATCAGCTGGACTTTTCATGACAACGCAAAACCGTCGCAAGCAGGCCATTCACCTTAAAGACTATCAGCCAACGCCATTCGCAATCGAGCATACCCATCTGCTGTTTGAGTTGGGCTCCGAAGTCACGGATGTGACGGCAACCCTGACATTATCGAAACGACCGGGTGCCGCAGATGATGCAGTTGTGGAGTTCGTCGGTGATGGACTGACTCTGCAATCCATCGAGATCGATGGTGCTGCCCTGGCGGAAAAATCTTACTCCGCTACACCTGACAAGCTGACTATTCACCACCCGCCAGCTGGCGAATTTACCCTGAAAATTGTCACCAGACTGAATCCCAAGGCAAACAAGAAACTGATGGGCCTGTATCGTTCCGGGTCGGCCTATTGCACCCAATGCGAGGCCCAGGGGTTTCGGCGCATTACCTATTTCTATGACCGGCCCGATGTATTGAGCACCTATACGGTGCGCATTGAGGCGGATCTGGTTGAAGCGCCGGTCCTGCTGTCCAATGGCAACCAGATGGAAAGCGGACCACTTGAAGGAACCGACAAGGTGCAAGGCTCCGGCCGGCATTATGCCGTGTGGCACGACCCCTTTCCAAAACCATCTTACCTGTTTGCTCTGGTGGCTGGTGATCTGGCCTGGATCGAGGACAGTTTCACGACACAGAGCGGCCGCACGGTCGTTCTGCGGATTTTTGTCGAGCATGGCAATGAGGGCAAGTGCGACTACGCCATGGACGCGCTGAAACGCTCGATGCGCTGGGACGAGAAGCGGTTTGGCCGGGAATATGATCTTGATATTTTCATGATTGTCGCGGTGTCCGACTTCAATATGGGGGCAATGGAAAACAAGGGCCTCAATGTCTTCAATGACAAATATGTCCTGACCGACCCGGAAACGGCAACGGATGGCGATTATTATGGCGTTGAACGTGTCATAGCCCATGAATATTTCCACAATTGGACCGGCAACCGCATCACCTGCCGTGACTGGTTTCAACTGTGTCTGAAGGAAGGTCTGACGGTTTATCGCGACCAGGAATTCTCTGCCGATATGCGCTCCGCAGCAGTGCAGCGCATCGGCGATGTACGGTCACTGTTGGCGCGGCAGTTTCCCGAGGATCAGGGCCCGCTGGCCCATCCGGTGCGTCCGGAAGTCTACGAAGAGATCGACAATTTCTACACCGCGACGGTTTACAACAAAGGCGCGGAACTGGTTCGCATGATCGATACGATTCTGGGCCGCGACGGATTTCGCAAAGGGATGGATCTGTATTTTGAACGTCATGATGGCGAAGCGACCACCATTGAAGCATTTCTCGCCAGTTTCGAAGATGCCAACGACACCGATCTGAGTGATTTTTCACACTGGTACCATCAGGCAGGGACACCAGTGGTCAAAGTTGATGAAATGCATCAGGACGATGGCAGCCGGCGGCTGACAATTTCGCAGAAATTCTCAGAACTTCCGCACATTGATGACGACCGCCCGGCCCTGACAATTCCCCTTGCATTCGGCTATGTCGACCCGGACGGGGAAGATGTCGCGGTGGTTGGCAACAATGGTGAAACGGACATGTTGCTGTTGACAGACAAAGCCCAGGGCTTCCGGTTTGACAATGTGCCGCAAGATGCTCGGCTTTCGATCAACCGCAACTTTTCCGCGCCGATCGTGCTGGAGCAAAAACAGAGCCCGGAAGATCAGGTCTTTATTGCCGAGCGGGACAGTGATCCGTTCAACCGCTGGCAGGCGGTGCAGAACCTGGCAATGACTTCGCTGAAATCCGCCAATACGGCCATTCTGGCCGGGCAAAAACCCCAACCGCCCCTGCCCCTGGTCTCTGCTCTGGCCTCGCTGCTTGCCAATGATGCTCTGGACAACAGTTTCAAAGCACAATGCGTCCAGCTTCCTCAGTTGCAGGATGTGGCTGAAGCCGTGGGAGCTGGGTTCAATCCGGACGCGATTGCCCATGCCCATGCCTATATCGATGCCTATGTGGCGTTGAGCCTGGAAGATGATCTGGCCGGGCTCTATCAGCGTTTCGTGAAAGCCAATGATACTGCTACCGATGCAATAAATGCGGCACGCCGGGCTCTGAAAAATGCGGCGTTGCGCCTGCTTGTGGCAACCGACAAGACCGATTATGCCGCTCTTGCTGCACGGCAGGCGATGGAAGCTGACAACATGACGGACCGGATGGCTGCTCTGATGGCGCTTTGCCGGCAAGGCCGGACCGAGCGCGCCGAGCCTCTGGTCGATATGTATGAGCGTTTCGACAGCAACGGCCTGGTGATGGATAAATGGCTGACGCTACAGGCGATGACGAACAGCGATGAAACGCTGAGCACTGTGCGTGCGCTTCTGCACGATCCGGTGTTCAGCATGGAAAACCCCAACCGGGTGCGCTCGCTTATTGGTGGATTTTCATCAAATTTTCAGCAATTCAACCGTGTCGACGGTGCCGGCTACCAGTTTTTGACCCGCCAGGTCGGTGCGCTGGATACGCATAATCCGCAAATCGCAGCGCGCCTGCTGGAAGGCTTGAGATCATGGCGCAAACTGGAACCCGGCCGGCAGCGGCTGGCGCGGCTTGCTCTTGAAAAACTTCGTGAGCAGTCCGGGCTGTCTTCAAATGTGTCTGACATCGCCAACCGCCTGGTCGGCGATGACTGAGCCCCACGTGCTTTCAGCCAGGATTGCGCGTTAACCATTTTTTTCATTTTGACTCTGGACATGCTGATTCGCATCGATTCAAATGCAAGTGATTCGGCAGGGTTGAGTGGCCGGTTTTAATTGAAATTTGAGGGATTCTATGGCGCGGGCGGCGACCGCCAAGGCGCCCGCTGAAGGTCGCCCATATGCGACCGGCGGAGGGCGAACACATCTCTTTAACAGCTTGAAGAGCCTTGCCAAACCGGCAGATCGCAAGCTGTTAGGGCTTGACCCTGTCCTGAAAATTCTGATGCCTTTGATGGTGGTGTTGTCGCTGGGTATTGTCGCGACAATCCGGATCGACAGTCTTACCCAGGACTTCAAGGCGTCAATGGAAGAAGTGGAAGTGACACTGATGTCGCTTGCCATCGCCACGGCTGCCAGTGTCGACAAACTGGCGACCAAACCCAGCACAACCGATTTCAACGCTCTTCTGAACAATGTCCTACCCCTCGGCGCGTTGCGCAACGGCCGCAGATTCTATCTGCTCGACGAACGCGGGGAGATATTGGGTCGCGCCGCATTGGAACCGCCGACAGTCCAGGCGGACAACATTGCGAGCCTGCTGGGAGACAATCAACAATTGCTTGTCATGGGCGGAGAAGCCGGCGTGCTGCGCATCAAATCTCCCGGTGGTGAAGATGTTATGGCAACCGTCCGGCATCTGAATAAACCTCTGGTGTCTCTGGCACTTGTCCAGCCGCACCGCGCAGCTCTGCGCAACTGGTATGCAAAGCGGACCCAGGATCTGCTGATCTTCATCGCCATGCTGCTGCTGTCACTGGTTTTGGTCTACAGTTTTTTTGCCCAATCGGCCCGGGCTCATGAAGCCGATGCGATTTATGCAAATGCCTACCGGCGTCAGGAAACCGCTCTCATTCACGGACGTTCCGGCCTGTGGGACTGGGATCTGAGCCAGGGCTCGATGATCTGGTCGAACTCGATGAGTGAATTGCTGGGATATCCGGTGCGCGGCAAAAACCGGGACCTGATGTTCTCGCTGGACGATCTGAACGGTCTCATTCATCCCGACGATATCGATCTGCACAGACTTCAGGAAGCCCTTCTGGTTACGCGCAAACCGCAGTTCGATCAGCAATTGAGAGTTCGCAATGCCAATGGCAACTGGACCTGGCTGCGGCTGCGTGGTGAAGTTCTGACCCATCAGAACGGCAGCCGGCAATTGGTCGGGATTGCCACCGATGTGACCGAACAGCATCTTCTGGCCGAACAGACCCGTCTGGCTGATATCCGACTGCGCGACGCTATTGAGACCACCTCGGAAGCATTTGTGCTGTGGGACAATCAGAACCGCCTTGTGATGTGCAACACAAAATATCAGCAACTTCACAAACTCCAGCCCGAGGACGTCAGATCCGGGACCTCCTATGATGAAATTGCAGCCAAGAGCGACCCGGAAATCGTTTCCACGATTACGCTGCAATCACCATCTGACGGGAACATGAATCAGATCGCGGCCAGGACTTATGAAGCTGCTTTGGCGCATAATCGATGGCTTCAGATCAGCGAACGACGCACCAAGGATGGCGGCTTTGTCTCTGTCGGTACAGACATCACCGAGTTGAAACTGAACGAGCAGAAGCTGGTTGAAAATGAACGACGCCAGACTGCCCTTATTCGGGATCTCAGCAAGTCCCGTCAGAAACTGGAAATCCAGGCGCAGCAATTGGTCGAACTGGCCGAAAGCTATGCCTATGAAAAAGAAAATGCTGAAGCGGCCAGCAGTGCCAAATCCGAATTCCTCGCAAATATTTCCCACGAGTTGCGCACCCCATTGAATGCGATTATTGGCTTTTCCGAAATTATGCGTACCGGCGTCTTCGGCAATCTGGGGTCAGATAAATATCTCGAATATTGCGATGACATCCACGAAAGCGGCAATTTCCTACTGGCTGTGATCAACGATATCCTGCAGATGTCAAAAATTGAAGCCGGGCGTTTGAAACTTAATTTCGAGACAGTCGAGATCAACGAAATTGTCCGCGAGTCGATGCGGGTGATGGGCGCGGAAGTTTTGGCGAAAGATCTCCGGTTGACGGTCACTGGAACAGGGCCCATCAGTTTCGAAGCCGACCGCCGCGCCATGAAGCAGATCATGCTCAACCTGCTGACCAATGCGGTCAAATTCACCCCCGATGGCGGCGCCATCGAAGTTCAACCCAAAATTGGCGAATATGGGCTCTATCTGTCGATCAGGGATACCGGCATCGGCATTCCTGAAGACGCCATCAACAAGCTCGGCACGCCATTTGAACAGGTGCAGAACCAATTTACCAAGGATCATAAGGGCTCAGGACTTGGCCTTGCCATCACCCAGAGCCTGGTGGGCATGCATGGCGGGCATATGCAGATCACATCCAAAGAGGGTGTGGGCACCACCGTCACCGTGTGTCTGCCGCTGGTTCAGGATTTGCACGACGCGTAAACCAGAACGTTTCACGGGGCGCTCTATCTTGCGAAAAACCTTTTGACCACGTCTGCGACATCGCTCTGATAGGTGTTCAGTTGCGCTTCAATCTGCGCAATGTCCGGCAGTTCACATGAACGGATCAGAATTGGCAAAAAGCCTGGCTGCTGCAGAAAGTCGGTGCGGCTTTCCCCTCCATCAAACGCCATCCGGATCAGCTGTTGCAGCCCCTCATAGAACCGGTGGGCCTCCACCAGCAACTCACCGTCAAGCGACGGGATCAGCTCCAGTTCGACCGCCTTGGAGAGTGCAGCGCGGGTGTTGCCCAGCAGAATTTCAGGAAAGGTGCCGACATTCTGTAGCTGGAGGACCTGGGCAATAAATTCAATATCGACCACACCACCTGCGGCGGTTTTCACATCCCAGATATGGGACGGCGGCTTGGCATCATGAATTTTTGCGAGCATGTCAGCAGCGTCGGATTTGAGCACATCTGGATCCTGATCGCTGATTGCATCATTGATTGTCGTGCGCATCAGGCTGCACAGCCCATTGTCACCGCAAATCGGCCGGGCGCGGGTCAGCGCCATGCGCTCCCAGGTCCAGGCCTGATCCTTCTGATAGTTGACAAAGGTCTGATATTGCGTCGCCAGCGGCCCGGCATTTCCGGATGGTCGCAGACGCATGTCAATCTCATACAGCTGCCCCTCGCCCGTGGGTGCCGACAGGGCAGTGATAAGGCGTTGCGTCAGGCGTATGAAATATTGCGAAACCGCCAGAGGTTTGGCACCATCAGATTGTTGCGCACCGTCCTCAAAATCATAAATCAGCATCAGATCAAGGTCGGACGTTGCCGTCATCTCTCTGCTGCCAAGCTTGCCCATGGCAACGATGCAGAACCGGGCATCTGCCACATGGCCGTGTCTGGAGGCAAAATCGTCCAGTGTCGCCTGCAGCATCTTCCAGATAACGGCCTCGGCCAGCGCCGTATAGGCGCGACCGGTCTCACTGGCGCTGAGCGTGCCGGTCAGCACCCGTGTGCCGATCAGAAACAACTGCTCCTGGGTAAATATGCGCGCCCGGTCCAAAGCGTCTTCAAAGCCGCGCGCCTGTGTCAGCGTCTGCTCCAGATGGTTTGTCATGTCATCGACAGTGAAGAGCGCACCGAAAAAACCCGGATCCAGCAATGCGTCCAGTACATGTGGCCGCCGGGTGATGGTGCCTGCCAAGCGCGGAGCTGCGCCGAGAATCAGCGACAGCAGGCTGAGCAGTTCAGGATTGGATTTGAGCAGGCTGAACAATTGCAATCCGGCCGGAAGACCGCCGAGAAAACGGTCAAACCCGGATAAAGCCAGATCAGGCTGACCGCTCTCGGAAACCTGTTTCAGCAATGTTGGCATCAGACTGGTGAGCACCCTGCGGGCATGTTGTGACCGGGTTGCTGGAATGCGCCCATAATGCCAGCCGCGGATGATGGCTATGGCATTGGGCGGATTTTCAAAACCCATGTCGGCCAGGGTTTGCAGGGTGCCCGGATCATCATCATCGCCAGTGAACACCAGATTTCCGGCAGTCTGCGCAGATGTGCTCTCTTCTTCAAATAAACGGGCATAATGCTGCTGAACCCGGGTGAAAGTCGCAATCAGAACCCCGTCAAAACCGGCAAGATCGGTTGCCCCGGAAAGGATGGCCAGCGATCTGCGTTTGTCCGGATCAGAGGGTACGATGTGAGTCTGTTCATCGTCCATCATCTGAATGCGGTTTTCGACACGACGCAGATAATCATAGGCTTCCGACATTTCGCGGCAGACCTCTGCTTCAACCCAGCCGATCTGCTGCAATCGTGTCAATCCGCTCAACGTCATGCGATCGCGCAATTCCGGATTGCGCCCGCCCGCAATCAATTGCTGGGTCTGGACGAAAAACTCTATTTCCCGTATGCCGCCGCGCCCGAGCTTGATGTTGTGACCGGCACTGCGAATTTTGCCAAACCCCTTATGGGCATGGATCTGCCGCTTGATCGCCTGGATGTCTTCGATGGCTGCGTAATCCAGATATTTCCGCCAGATAAACGGACTGACATCGGCGAGGAATTCATCGCCGAGCGGTTTGTCTCCAGCGATCGGCCGCGCTTTGATCAGCGCCGCGCGCTCCCAGTTCTGCCCGGTTCCCTCGTAATATTGCAAAGCACCGGCGACAGAGACAGCGAGCGGTGTGGACCCTGGGTCCGGGCGCAGTCGCAGGTCCATTCGGTAGACATAACCGTCACCGGTGCGCTCCTGCAGCAACCGCACCAGGCGCTTGAGCAGCCGCACCCAGAAAACCGAAGGCTCCTGACCCTCTGCCAATACAGCGGCATCCCGGTCATACAGGGCGATGAGGTCGATATCGCTGGAGTAGTTCAACTCCCAGCCACCCAGTTTGCCCATACCCAGCAGAACAAAGCCGAGCCCATCAAGACCAGTTTCAGGCAAATCATAAATGCATTTGCCGGATTCAATTTCGCGGCCGACAAGATAGCGCAACCCGGCTTCCACCGAGAGTTCAGCAGCCTGGGACAAGGCCGCCAGAATGGCGCTTTGCGCCACCGCATCGGCAATATCCCAGAGCGCAATGCACAATGCCGTGTTCTGTTTGTAGTGGCGCAGACCGCTCATCGCTTCGGCATCATCAGTTGCGTTTAACAAGCTGGAATGAAGCCGTTGAGTGGCGTTTGCCAGAAACGTGTCGAAGCCGCTGTCGCACAGGTTCTGAAGCCGGTCTTCGTCCTGTTGCATCAGGTGCCGAAGGTGGGGTGCATGAACTGCAACCTGCTGGAGAAACTCTCTTAGCGGCTGCGGGAAGTCCGAGGACCGATCCGCAAAATCAACAGGGCAAGCAGCGTCGGCAGAGGCCTCGGCAGCAAGTGGTAACATGGCGTCTGCCAGAGTGTTATGCTGCTTGCTTAGCTCCTGCCAGATCACCGACATCACCCTTCATTTCTTGGCTGCCGGGAAAATGCAGCGATACGCTCAATCCCCGGCCGGGGGGATTGCCGTCAGCATCTTCGGATGAAGGGTGCGTATGATGCAAGTCGATCTTTGCGTTATGCAGGCCGGCAACAGCAGATACCAGACTGAGGCCCAGCCCGGAGCCCGGCTGCGAACGGCTGCCGTCGAGCCGGGTAAAGCGCTGCAGCACTCTGGCGCGGGCGTCTTCATCGATCCCCGGACCATTATCCGCAACTGTCAGCACGGTTTCGTCGTCATTCCTTGCCACAGAAATTGTGATTTTTGGGTCAGAACCTTGAACACCCTCGTCCGGCAAGGGTGCATATTTAAGGGCGTTGTCCAGCAGATTCGCCAGCGCCTGGCTGATCAGTTCACGATTGCCGAAGACCGGTGCGCTTTCAGGCGTGTTGATATCAAACGCCATGCCCTGCTCTTCGACCAGCGGCTCATACAGTTCAGCGACATCGCCGACGATCTGCGACAGGTTGAGATTTGACATAACCTCGCCAGGTGCCCTTGCCTCGACGCGCGCGATCAACAGAAGCGCGTTGAATGTCTTGATCAGCTGATCGGCTTCATCAATCGTCATTTCCAGCGCATCACGATAGGCACCGTCGTTTCCATCCTCTGCCAGCGCAGATTCCACACGGCTGCGTAACCGTGTCAGCGGCGTTTTCAGATCATGGGCAATATTGTCTGACACTTCTTTCAGACCATGCATCAATTCTTCGATGCGCCCGAGCATGGCGTTGAGACTGACCGCGAGCCGGTCGAACTCGTCGCCACTGCCGGTGACCTGCAGACGCCGCGACAGATTTCCGGAAATGATGCTTTGGGTGGTGCTGGAGACCGCATCGATGCGCTTCAGCACCCGGCTGGAGACGAACACCCACGAGATCAGGCCCAATACCACCAGCATCCCGCCGGCAATGATAAAGGTCTGGCGTACAATTTCCTGAAGCGCCTTGCGTTCTCCCACGTCACGGCCAACGAGGATTTTGTAGCCGCCGCGCAATTCAAACACACGAACCACGGCAGTGTGATCAGCCGCAACGCTGCCCTCCTCGATCATGCGATAGCGTATCTCGCGTGGTTCGGAATCGACATTTTCAAATAATGAGGGCGAAATCCGTGCAATATTGCCGGCCAGCACGTTGCCGCTGTTGTTGACCAGCAGATACAGATTTGCGCCGGGTTGCCGTGAGCGGCGTTCCACCAGTGTGACAAGGCCGAGCAGACCGCGCTGGCCATATTGTTCTGCAAGGCCCTTGATCTCGGCGTTGATGGTTTCATTCAGCTGACGGGTCAACAGAGCCGATGTATTGGTATTGAGATAGACAACGAGAAAAACTGCGAACCCGGCAAATACCGCCAGATAAATAAGCGATAGTTTGATTGCAGTCGTGCGAAAAAACTTACCGATCGTCGTCACGGATCACATATCCTGCGCCGCGGACAGTGTGCAGCAGCGGCTTGTCAAATTCCTTGTCGACCTTACCGCGTAATCGGGACATATGCACGTCAATGACATTGGTCTGCGGATCAAAGTGATAATCCCAGACATTTTCCAGCAGCATGGTTCGGGTTACAACATGGCCTGCATGGCGCATGAGATATTCCAGCAGCCTGAATTCGCGCGGTTGCAAAGTGATGTTCTGGCCGGCACGCACAACCGTGTGTGACAGCCGATCAAGTTCCAGATCACCGACTGTATAGATGGTCTCGACATCTTCCGGTTTGCGGCGTCTTGCAAGAACCTCGACACGCGCAAGCAGTTCGGAAAAGGCAAACGGCTTTGGCAGATAATCATCACCGCCCGCACGCAGTCCCTTGACGCGGTCATCAACCTGTCCCAGAGCCGACAATATCATCACCGGGGTCTGTTTATCCCGTTCTCGAAGCTCTTCGATGATTGAAAGCCCGTCGCGTTTGGGCAGCATGCGATCGACAATCAGCACATCGTAATCATAGACCAGGGCCTTGTGGGCCCCTGTATCCCCATCGGCTGCATGATCAGCAACATGGCCAGCTTCAGTGAGGGCTTTCACCAGATACCGGGCTGCTTCCTGATCGTCTTCAATGATGAGAATTTTCATATGTGCTTCAAGCTTCTTCTGGACTTCAGGGACGGTAGCGCATCCTATTTGGGTTACCAAGCGGCTGCATAGCTGTTTTTTGAAAAAAGAAGCTGCGGGAAATGCTTGGCGACGGGGCACTGACGCGCCCCGCCACCAATAGGCAAAAGACAATCGGGGCGACACGATTATTGTCTTTCACCGTCGCATAGGGTGACTGAGGGGTCGGCCACCCTATTTCGAGACAGGATCAGGCTTTTGCGAAAGGCACCGCGACGAAGCGGACACCCCGTTCACTCTGAACCTGCATGAGTACAGCCTTGCGGCCATCCTTTTTGACCATCGCAACCTTGGATGTCACATCATCGATGCTTGCAACGGGCTCGCCATCGACATTCAGGATCACATCACCGCGGACGAGACCTTTCTCTGCTGCCGGGCTGTCCGCGTCCACTCCGGCTATGACCACACCATTTTCCGCACTCTCAAGGGTCAGGCCCAATGTGGTGGCTGAAGCGGGTTGAACCATTGAGCCTGGCTCGGTAGAAGCGCGGCGGTCCAGTTCATTCAAACTGCCAAGTTTGACATCGATGTCCTGTTCTTCGCCATTGCGCCAGATTGTCAGCGACGCATTTGCGTTCGGGGCATAAGAAGCGATCAGTCTGGCCAGATCTTTGGGGCCCTCAATGCGGGTTCCGTCCACAGCAAGAATGGTATCTCCGGCGCGAATTCCAGCTTTTCCGGCAGGACTGTCATCCTGCGGCTGGGTGACGAGCGCACCTTCGGCCAATTCAAGACCGAGACTTTCGGCGATTTCATCCGTAACAGGCTGGATCTGCACACCAAGCCAGCCACGCTCGACAGACCCATCGTCCTGCAGGTCAGCAATCACCACCTTGGCAGTGGATGCGGGAATAGCGAATGCAATCCCGACATTGCCGCCGGAGGGCGAGAAGATGGCAGTATTTACGCCGATCACTTCGCCGCGCATGTTGAAGGCGGGTCCACCTGAATTGCCACGATTAACCGCCGCATCGATCTGGATGAAGTCATCGTAAGGGCCTGCTCCGATGTCGCGGCCATTAGCCGAAACGATACCGGCGGTGACCGTGCCACCCAGGCCAAATGGGTTGCCAACAGTCACGACCCATTCACCAACGCGGGACGGCTGCCCGGCAAAACTCACATATTTGAACTCGCGGTCTGCATCGACTTTCAAGACCGCCAGATCAGTGCGCTTGTCGGCGCCAATCAGCTTAGCCTCAAATTCCGTTCCATCATCCAGGACGATGGTGAATTCTTCGGCTCCATTGACCACATGTTCATTGGTTACCAGAAGACCGTCGTCGGAAATAAAGAACCCAGACCCTTGAGATTCAGCACGCCGTGGTGTCGCAGGCTGATTGTCCTGACCGCCAAACCGGCGTTCAAAGAAACGCCGCAGGGGGTGCCCTTCAGGCAGATCGCGGAACTCGCGGGGCATATCTTGTTCAGCAATTGCGGAAACGGGCTGTATTTTGCCGCGCACTTTAACGCTGACAACTGCAGGCTGAACCTGTTCAACGACGTCGGCAAAGTTCAGTGGAGAGGCTGACTCGACGCGCACAGGCTCGGCAAAAACCGGCGCAGTGCCAGTGAAATAGCCGCCCGCTGCCACGATACCCGATAGTCCCAATGCTGCAACGCCAGCACGGAGCGCATTAGCGCGAAGCTTGCTGATTGTTGGTTGTCCGGTAGGTGTTCCAAGAGACATGATTTGAGTTTCTCCTCATCAAAAACGATTTGGCGACAATCGCCGTTGATGAGTTAGATAAGACCAGTCACCTTACCGCGCTGTTTCAGAGGGCTTAAACTTTTGTAATTTTGATCCCCTTGAAATCGCAATGGAATCACCCGCTTACAGGTTCTAGTATTGGTATCAGGCTTGTTCCGGCACAATTCGAGTTACGATGCCCGCCTTGCCTTCCAGGGTTTTGTGAACAGGACACTTATCAGCAATTTCCAGCAATTTTTTCTCAAGCTCTGCGTCAACGCCGCCGCCGATGGAAATCCGCCGCTCAAACTGATCAATCTTTCCAGATGTGCTTTTCAGCTCTTCCGCGCAGGCTTCACAATCTGCGGCGTGCAGTTTTTCATGCAGAACAGTGACTGAGATTGGCCCGATATCGAGCTTCTTGAAATTTGCATACATTCGCAAGGTCATTGAGGTACAGGCACCCAGCGCAGCGGCCAGAAAATCATAAGGCGAGGGCCCGCTGTCCAAACCGCCGACAGAGGTGGGTTCATCTGTCAGCAGGCGATGGTTGCCGCTGCGCACGAAATTCTGGAACTTGCCCTCTCCGGTTTCGGCGACGAGCACGCCTTCCAGGTCAGGTGAAGTCGCGACCGGCTGGTCGGCTGCTATGAACCGACCAGCCCAGGCCGAGATCACTTCAGCTGCATAGCCAGCGTCTTGCGGGTTCGACAGAAGATGATCGGCGGTATCCAGTGAGACAAAACTTTTTGGATGTTTTGCTGCGGCAAAGATCTTGCCGGCATTTTCAATACCCACTGTCTGGTCAATCGGCGAGTGCAGCACCATCAGGGCGCGCTTCAACTTGCCGATATGCTGCTCGACAGACTGAGTGCGCAGGTCTTCCAGAAACTGCTTCTGTATTTTGAAGGGGCGACCTGCCAGCGTAACTGTGGCCTCTCCGTCGCGCTCGATTTCATCCAGACTGGCACCAAAATTCTGTATCACATGGTCCGCATCCGCAGGCGCGCCAATGGTTGCAACGGCTTTGACTTCAGGAATTCCGCCTGCCGCGCACAGCACTGCCGCCCCGCCCAGAGAGTGGCCGACAAGGATGCTGGGGGCCTCGTAATTCTGCCGCAGAAAATCCGCTGCGCGCACCAGATCGCCGATGTTGGAAGAAAAATTGGTGTTGGCAAAATCACCATCCGACGCCCCAAGGCCGGTAAAATCGAAGCGCAGAACCGCGATGCCACGGGTGGACAATTCGCCGGCAATCCGTTTGGCGGCCAGAATGTCTTTAGAGCAGGTAAAGCAATGGGCAAAGATCGCCGTGGCGCGGATCAGGCCCGCCGGCATGTCCATGCGCGCAGCAAGAGACTCGCCCTTGCTGCCGGTAAAGGTGATTTTTTGAACTCCGGCCATGGTCGCCCTTTCTTGCCGTGGAAGACCTGCAAGATGCGCCCGGTTCGATCACGTATCAACTGTCGGCAGATAAAATCTTCTTGAGAGTTTCGTGTTCAGCGTCACTGAGCGGCTGTTCCTCACTATTCTGATTGCGCCTGTTGCGAAATGACGCAAAGGCAATGCCGGCGGCCAATATCAAAACAAGCAGCGGTGCAATCCACAAAATCGCATTGGCCATGTTGAAGCGCGGTTTGAGCAGAACAAACTCGCCATAGCGGGCAACCAGAAACGTCAGAACTTCGTCATTGCTGTCTCCGGCCACAATGCGCTCACGCACCAGAAGCCGCAGATCTCTGGCCAATGGCGCATTTGATTCATCAATTGACTGATTCTGGCATACCATGCAGCGCAATTCTGCCGATAAATCCCGGGCACGGGCCTCCATCACCGGATCATCCAGAATCTCGTCCGGTTCCACCGCAAAGCCGGGTGTGATGAGCAGACCAAGCACCAGACATATAAGGAGTTTGCGCATGGACTATTCCGCCGGTGCCATGACAGACGCGGCTTTTGCGCGTTTGGGAGCGCCCACCCGCAAGCGCCTGTCGGTGAGAGATACGATGCCGCCCGCGCCCATAAACAGGGCGCCAAACCACAGCATCAGGATCATCGGTTTGTGGTAAACGCGAACAACCACGGCACCATTGTCGTCGAAGTCGCCCAGTGTTGCGTAAAGCTGCGAGACACCAAAGGTCTTGATGCCAGCTTCTGTTGTGGGAAAATTACGCGCCTGGTAGAGGCGTTTGGCCGGTGACAGCAAGGCCACAATCTCGCCGTCGCGGCGCACTGTCATATCTGCCACCTGCTCGGTGAAATTGGGGCCGCTATTGGGGCGAATCCCATCCAGTGTTATTGAATAGCCGGCTATTTCGATTGTGTCGCCAGGGTTTGCGACCGCCACAGCCTCGCGTTCATAGACACTCACACCGACGATACCAAGCACAGTAATGCCCATGCCGGCATGGGCCAGGGTGGTTCCAAAGGCCGAGCGCGGCAGGCCGATCAGCCTGGAGACCGCCGTCCTGAAGGGCACACGGAAAAACCGAGCCCGATCAATAAGTTCCGCAAGGGCGCCGCATACCAGCCAGACCCCGACCGCCATCCCGAAAGGGGCTGCAAAAGAGGTTTTTGTCTGAAACGAAAATGTTGCAAGTATCGCCACAACAGCCAGTCCGAACACCCAGGACAGGCGTTGCACGACCGCTTTCAGATCACCGCGTTTCCAAGCCAGAAACGGCCCGAACGGCATGGCCAGCAGCAGCGGCAGCATCAGCGGACCGAAGGTCAGGTTGAAATAGGGTGCGCCCACCGAAATTTTTTCACCGGTCAAGGCTTCCAGCGCGAGGGGATAAAGTGTGCCGACCAGAACGGTGGTTGCAGCCGTTGTCAGCAGCACATTGTTCAGCACCAAAGCGCCTTCGCGGGAAATCGGGGCGAAGATACCGCCCTGCTTCAATGTGCCGGCACGCATTGCGAACAATCCCAGTCCGCCACCGATAAACAGCAGCAGTATCATCAGGATAAAAACACCGCGGGCCGGATCGGACGCAAATGTGTGAACACTGGTCAAAACGCCCGAGCGCACCAGAAATGTTCCGAGCAGCGACATTGAGAAGGTCAGGATGGCCAGCAGAATTGTCCATATTTTCAGCGCGTTGCGCTTCTCCATGACTACAGCTGAGTGCAACAGAGCGGTGCCGAACAGCCACGGCATGAAGCTGGCATTTTCGACCGGATCCCAGAACCACCAGCCGCCCCAGCCAAGTTCGTAATAGGCCCAGTAGGACCCCATCGCGATACCGAATGTGAGAAACAGCCAGGCTGTCAAAGTCCAGGGCCGCACCCAGCGCGCCCAGGCGGCGTCGATACGCCCGCTGATCAGTGCCGCCACAGCAAAGGAAAACGCCACCGAAAACCCGACATAGCCGAGATACAGCAGCGGCGGGTGGATCGCGAGGCCGATATCCTGCAGGATGGGATTGAGATCGCGGCCTTCAAAGGGGGCCGGCGACATCCGCGTGAACGGGTTTGACGTCAGGATGATGAACAGAAGAAAGGCGGAGGCAATCCAACCCTGCACCGCAAGCACATTGGCCTTCAACTGCTCTGGCAGGTTGCGTCCGAACACCGCCACCAGAGTGCTGAACAGGGCCAGTATGCCGACCCACAGCAACATAGAGCCTTCGTGATTGCCCCACACGCCGGTGATTTTGAACAGCAGCGGCTTTTGCGAATGCGAGTTTTCCCAGACGTTGCGCACAGAAAAATCGGAGACCACATAGGCATAGGTCAGTGCCGCAAAGGCAAGCGCGATAAAGACAAATACGCCGATCGCCGTTGAGCTTCCAACCGCCATCAATCGGGCGTTGCCGCGATGGGCACCAACCAGGGGAACCAGTGCCTGAACTACAGATAAGGCAAGTGCCAGCAAAAGCGCAAAATGACCAAGTTCCGAAATCACAGTTTCACCCCTTCAAATGATTCGATATTCACAAAACGTGCGCTAGTTGGTGACAGGTGCATCATCCCCCTGCCAGACACCCTGCTCCTTCAGCGCATCAGCAACTTCCTTCGGCATATATGTTTCGTCGTGTTTTGCCAGCACAATGTCTGCCACGAAAACCCCATCAGCGCCTAATGAACCTTCTGTAACAACACCCTGCCCTTCGCGGAACAAATCCGGCAAAATGCCGTCAAAGACCACGTTTACGCTGTTTCCGGTATCGGTGATGCGGAAGGTGATGACTGATCCTTCCGTGCGCACGACACTGCCGTCTTCCACAAGACCACCCAGACGTATCCGCTCGCCCGGCGCTGCCCCGCCCTGCACGACGTCACTGGGCGAATTGAAAAACACAATGCGATCAGTCAAAGCAAACAGGACCAATCCGGCCGCAATCGCCAGAATACTGCCAGCCGTGGCAATCATGGTCAGGCGTCTCTGCTTTCTGGTCATTGTATCCTTACCGTTCTGTTCTCAATTTGAGATCTTAAACCGCGATTCTCAGTTCTGAATGATTCTCAGTTTTGGGCGGTCAGGCCCAGGCTGCCAGCCATATCATTCAACGCTGTCATGGCGCTTTGATCTGACGCAAACTGTGTTTCAGCTTTTCTCAACGCTTCTACAGCTTCATCCGGCCGGTCGAGCACGACGTAGGACCGGATCAGCCTCAACCAGTCTGCCAGTTCGCCGGGATTTTCCTCCAGTTTTGCAGCCAGACCGGCGACCATTGTGGAAATCATCTTCTGTTGTTCCGGCTGAGACAGGCTCATGATGGAAGCGGCGCTGTTGCTGGGTTCAGCCGGCGGCAGACCCATTTGGCTGCGCGCCATATTCAACTGATCCAGCGCGCCGGGTGCCCAGGCGGATTGCGGGGTTGCTTCTTCCAGAAGTGCCTCCCAGGCCTGAGCTGCCTGTTTGAACTTGCTTTCCTGATTGAGACCCATGGCCAGAAAGAAGCGCGGCCTGATGGCAGTCGCATCCAGAGCAATGGCACGTTCGAATAACTTTTCGGCACGCTGGGTTACCACGCCGTCCTGGCTGAGCACGATCGCTTCACCCAGATCTGACAGACGTTGCTCGCTGTCTCCGCGCAGCCGGATTATGCTCTCGAATGCCCGCACAGCGTCGTCATAGCGTCCCATTCGTTGATACACCGGCGCGACGACCTCCCAGCCCTGTTCATCATCCGGATTGGCAGCAAGATGGGTTTCGACACGCTCTACCAGGCCAAGAATCTGGCTCTGATCAGTGTTCTGCTGCTGATCCTGCAACCGTGCCTGTAATGGTTGATCGGTCAGCTCGGGGCTGCCGAGTGTCACATACATCAAGGCGGCGATCGCAGGCACGACGACGAAGGCAAACGCTGCAGCAAACTTGCGAGAAAGAGTCGCCTTTTGGTTGTATGTCTCTGTTTCTGAAGTGTTTTCGGCCCTTGCGTTGGCTTCGATCAGCCGTCGGCTTATTTCCGATCGTGCGGAATCAGCATCCCGTTCATTGAGCACGCCACGTTTCAGGTCGCGCTCGATTTCGGCCAGTTGATCCTTGAATACTGCGATATCATTATCAAAGGTTTCGCCAGCTGCAGCAGTGTCGTTTCGTGCCCGCAACAACAATGGCAGAATGGCCAGACAAATGGCACTCCCAAGCATGATTGCAAAGACAATCCAAAACAGCATCGAGGGTCAGCCCATAATAACAAATTCAAAAAAATGCATGTCAATCGGATACAGGGTGTAAGCCCTGACGGCGCATGCCGCAAGGAAAACCCGACTGATGTGCAGCTCTGCAGAATGAAAAGGGCTGAACAAAGCCAGCCCTTTCCGTTCAAAATATCGTTATCCGCTTTCGTTCGCGGATGCGCGATCCTGCAATCAGGCCGTTATATCCGCCATGATCCGTCTGGCTGGCGACAGGCGGTGCCTCGTGCAGTTTCTGGCCGTCCGTCAATGTAGATGGTGTGCGTGAATTCGCGGCACTGCAGATTGTTGCTGCGATAATCGCGGGTCGGCACGACTTCACCATAACGGCCATTATCTGGATTACGCCAGACAACAGGAGAGCCGATACGGCCATTTTCCAGAGCCTGATATTCTGCATTGGCGGCGCGGCGGCGATCCTGTTCGTCGAGGGAGCGACCGAGTTCACTGCCGATAAGACCACCGGCGACGATGCCGAGAGCTGTCGCGGCAACCTTGCCGCTGCCTCCGCCAAACTGATTTCCGATAACGCCGCCAGCAACTGCGCCGGCAACGGTTCCTACACCCTGTTTAGGTCCGATATTCTGACAGCCTGCCAAAGCCAGACCAAACACAGTGAGGGTCGCCAATATTTTCAAATTCATTTCGTTTTTTCCTTCCTGTGCGATCCGAAACTAATGCCGTACCGCATACACATGTTCACTTGGTTTATTTTCACAGCAAAATGGCGCAATTGTGCCAAATAACAACATTTTTCTGTTCCTATGTAAAACTCCATTTATTTGTCATTGGTAACGCAGGGTAGTGTCAGTTCGGCTTTCAATCCGCCCATTGCACTACGTTGCAGTTTTATGGCTCCAGTATAGAGATTCGCGGTTTCCACGACAATCGACAAGCCCAGACCGCTGCCTGCAACGGTTTCATCCAATCGTTTGCCGCGTTTTAGCGCAAGCTTGGACTGCTCGGACGTCATTCCCGGGCCATCGTCTTCAACACACAAGGCCCAGTTGGTCGCCGTGACCTTGTACACTCTCAGGGCGACTCGGGAGCGGGCCCACTTGCTGGCATTGTCGATCAGGTTGCCGCTGACCTCCTCAAGATCCTGTTTTTCGCCCCGAAACACAATATCGTCTTCGAATGATGCCGTGATGCTCAGGCCCTTGTCCCGATAGATTTTCTGCATTGCACGCACCAGACTTTCGATGACAGGCTTTACCGGCGTGGCGGTTCCAACGGCCGCCAGACCTGCGGCCGAACGGGCGCGCGAGAGGTAATGGTTGACCTGATCACGCATGACGGCAACCTGGTCGGAAATTTTTCTGTCTCTGGCGGTGTTGCCCGACATTTCGTTGGTGATGACGCTCAGTGGTGTCTTCAAGGCATGGGCAAGATTGCCGACATGGGTTCGGGCCCGCTCCACGATTCCACGGTTGGCGTCAATCAGCCCGTTGATCTCGTTGACGACAGGGTCAATTTCCGAAGGGTACGTCCCGGTGATTTTCTGCTTCCGGCCAGCCTGAACATCCAGCAGAGCGCTGCGAATCGCTTCCAGCGGGCGCAGACCCAGACGAACCTGGAGATAAATCGCAAAGCCCAGAAAGGCAGCGAATACAAGAAATGTCGTCGTCAGACTGGAGCGGAAATCTGCGATATCCTGATTCAGTTCAGTTACGTTTCCGGCAACAGCAATCACCAGTTCAGCCTCATTGGGCAGGACATAGCTGCGCTGAAACAGCCTGATGGCATCTCCCCCCGGACCCACCAGCGTTTCATCTGCTGACGGTGCCGTATCCGCCTCCACGAAATCCAGACTGCTGCCAATCAATGAGTCGGAGGTGAACAGAATAGCCCCCTCCTCATCTCCTATCTGCCAGTACCAACCGGACAGCGGCTCCAGAAAGCGCGCCTCGCCGATATTTTCCGGCGCCGACAAAGACACTGCCTCGCCCTGACCCAGCATTTGTGTCGCCAAAGCTCCGATCAATGCGTTGGCGTAGGCCTCCAACTGCCCGTCAAAGGCGGTTTTTACTGATCTGCCGTAGAGATTCGTCAGAACCAGACCAGCTGCCAGAAGGCCAATGCCCATCAGCACGGCTGACGACAGAAACAGCCGCAGCGCAAGCGAATCGGGCGTTGGCAGCGTGCGCCGGATCACTCAGCCTGCCCCATCCGGTAACCGAGGCCGCGAATCGTTTCGATCAACCCGTCGGGAAGCTTTTTGCGCAAACGCCCGACAAAGACTTCGATGGTGTTGGAATCGCGGTCAAAATCCTGATCGTAGAGGTGCTCTGTCAGTTCGGTTCGTGAAATCACCTTGCCCTGATGATGCATCAGGTAAGACAGAGTGCGAAATTCATGCGCCGTGAGTTTGAGCGACGTGCCCTCAATCGTGACACGGTTGCCCTTGGTGTCGAGCCGAACCGGACCGCAGGTGATCTCGTTGGACGAATGACCGGCGGCTCGCCTGACCAGCGCTCTCAGCCGCGCCAGGACTTCTTCCATGTGAAACGGCTTGGCGACATAATCGTCAGCGCCCGCATCAATGCCCTGTACCTTGTCGGTCCAGCGGTCTCTCGCCGTCAGCAGCAAAACCGGCATTGTCCTGCCGTCGCGCCGCCATGCCTCCAACACGCTGATGCCATCCATCGTCGGCAGTCCAACATCCAGCACAACGGCGTCGTAAGGTTCCGTGTCTCCGAGAAAATGTCCATCTTCCCCGTCTGCCGCAGCATCCACAACATAGCCGGCCTCTTCCAGAGCCTGTTTCAGCTGACGATTGAGATCAGGCTCATCTTCAACAACGAGAACGCGCATAGGTCCCTCTGATCCTGTTCCACCCCGGGCGTGATTGGTGCCGGGTCAACCTCCTGATTGAGTGCAGACCCTAGATCGTTTCCTTTCCACATTGAAGCTTTACTGCTCACGCCGTTTTTGAAAAGGACAACGGCACCAGGATCGCTCTCCCTGTAAACCGGGTCCGGCCACGCTTTAGGGAACTCCGTCACAGGATCGCCAGACAGGTCCTAATCGGCGCTCACAGAGACATTTTTGACCTGTCCGTCCGGCTGCAAAATTGAAATCACATAGACATAGCCATTGCCCTGCCGGCACAATTGGGCACTGACGATTTTTCCGCCATCCTCAGTCAAGCGCCGCCTGATCTGAGACAGTGGCTTCGCCAAACCGCTGCGTACAGCATCACTTGCCTGAGCATTGCTGAGGCAGTCCTGTGCGTAGGCACCCGTCATCAATTCCGGGATCACCAGGGGGGTGATACCCATCGTCATCGAGACTGTCAGAATTTTGAGAGTGTCCATCATCATACCGCCTTTCTTAAGGCATTGTTCCTGAATGGGAAATGAATGGCCACAGCCTGCGCTCAAATGCAGCAGAAAAACCGGCATTTCAAGATGATGCGGCTAAAACCGCAATCCATTGAAAACCATCGTATATCTATGATCATCACTGGCATGAAAGCATTATTTTCCGTTGTCGGTAACCGGCCAACTGACGAGATGCTCCTCATATTCCTCTAACGGCACCCCGATTTCGGTTTTAATACGGCCCCGCACTGAAATTCCGGCAGCGTGGACAGTATCCGCATCGCCAGACACAAGCGGGTGCCACCAAAGCAAAGGCTTTCCATCGCGCAAGCGCGCATAGGCGCAGCTTGGCGGAAGCCATGACAGTTCACCGACCGTTTCCGGCGTGAGCTGCAGACACTCCGGTACCTTGGCCAGCCGGTTGGGATAATCCATGCAGCGGCAACTGTCGTGATCCAGCAGACGGCAGGCAAGATCGGTCCAGATGATTTCGCCGGTATCCCAGTCTTCGACCTTGTTGAGACAACAGCGACCACAGCCGTCGCACAGCGATTCCCACTGTGCAGTTGTCATTTCGGAAAGCGGTGTATCCTCCCAAAAGCGTTCGGTGCCAGTATCAGATGCCGGTATCGTTTTAGCAGATTTGCCCACATCTTCCCCGAAGTTAATTGCGAAGTGCTTCTGACACGAATGATATGAAGACTCAAATACAGAAAGCCCAGTTCGCTTTTGGCCCGCTCGGCTCATGACCCGGTCCGCTTATGGCATCACATCCTCGCATGCGCTCTGTCACAACAAGGTTTGGTGAAAGCTGCTCATCAAAGCTGGAAAATCTGGCAAAATGAGATTAAATATGGATTTCCTTATGGCTGCACTCCGGGGAATATGACATCGGTATGTAGACAGGGTATATAGACCATGTTTAACGATGTGGTTGAGACCATCAAGACTGCGATCAGAGAGTTGAAAACGCATGCAGGACCCTTTCGTTAACCGGAAAAAGCCCCTTCCCCGGCTGACGTATCGGGAAGTGGATGCGTGGCTGGAAGCCAATATCCATGGCGGGCTGGTTGCAATCAGTCGTTTTTATGCTGGTATCCGGCGGTTTTTCATTCGTTTCAAACTGCGTGGAGTAGCGCGGACACTGAATGAACTTGCCTCAGAAGCCCTGACAATCGGGCTGGTCGGGCTGGTGTTGATGCTGACGCTTGCGCTGCCTGCATTTGAAGAAACCCGCGGTAACTGGAAAGCTCAGGACGATTATTCCGTTACGTTTTTCGATACTGGCGGGAATGTAGTGGGTCGCCGCGGCATTCTGCTTGATGATGCCGTGCCGCTGGATGAGATCCCAGACCATTTGGTGAAGGCGACCCTTGCCACCGAAGACCGACGTTTCTTTTCCCATTTCGGCATCGATATTATGGGAACATTTCGCGCCATGTTGGAAAATGTGCGCGCCGGTGGCGTCGTTCAGGGTGGCTCCTCAATTACCCAGCAACTGGCGAAGAATCTGTTCCTTTCCAATGAACGGACACTGCAGCGCAAAATCAACGAAGCATTTCTTGCGCTCTGGCTGGAAGTGAATTTCACAAAACGCGAAATTCTGAAACTCTATCTGGATCGTGCCTATATGGGCGGCGGTACCTTTGGTGTTGGCGCGGCTGCACAATTTTATTTCGGCAAGTCGGTCAAAGACCTGACACTGGCGGAAGCTGCCATGATGGCCGGTCTGTTCAAGGCTCCGACCGCCTATGCTCCGCACACCAACCTTCCGCGCGCGCGTGCCCGTGCCAACGAGGTTCTGACAAACCTCGTTCAGGCCGGATTTTACACCGAAGGACAAGTCCTTGCCGCCCGGCAGAATCCGGCCACGCCAGTTCACGTTTCCGAACAGGACTATGGCAATTACTATCTTGACTGGGCCTTTGAAGAGATCAAGCGTATTGCCCCGGGTCCCGAGCAGGTTCTGAATGTCACCGTCAGCTACAATCAGCGCCTGCAAAAGGCCGCGACTGAAACACTGGTCAATATGCTGCGCGAATTCGGTGATGAAAAAGAGGTTGAACAGGCAGCCACGGTTACAATGGAAAACGATGGCCGGGTGCTGGCAATGATTGGCGGTCGCGACTATGGCGACAGTCAATTCAACCGCGCGACCGATGCCTTGCGCCAGCCTGGATCATCTTTCAAACCGTTTGTTTATGTAACGGCCATGATGAACGGCTATACGCCTGAAAGCATTGTGGTTGATCAGCCGCTGCGCATGGGCAACTGGCAACCGAAAAATTACAATCGCAAATATGCCGGCCGGGTTTCGCTGACCACAGCTCTGGTGAAGTCGATCAACACGATTCCGGTTCGGCTGGCGAACAGTATTGGCCGCAACAAAATCGTTGATACGGCCCGAGCCATGGGACTGACCACAGATCTGCCTGAATCCTCACCGATGCCGCTGGGAGTGGCCGAGGTGCGGGTCATCGACATGGCGTCTGCCTATGCGAGCATGGCCAATGGCGGCTTTCTGGCAACCCCTTATACAGTGCTCAAAATCGCCAGCACTGATGGCACGGTGTTATATGAGCGCGACGCCGAGGCGACACCCAAACGCGTTCTGCCGGAGCAGGCAGTGGCCTATATGAACGACATTCTCAATCAGGTGACGACTAAGGGCACCGGCCGCAGGGCGCAGATCGAAGGCATCAATACGGCAGGTAAAACCGGGACCACACAAGCCTACAGAGATGCCTGGTTCGTTGGCTACACAGGAAATTTCACCACGGCCGTCTGGTTCGGAAATGATGATTTTACCGGTACAAACCGCCTCACCGGCGGCAACCTGCCGGCTATGGCCTGGCAACAGATTATGACCGAAGCTCACAAAGGCAAGACAACCTTACCTATGCCCGGGGTTGATATGCCTGTGGCAGAAGCTTTGATCGCCCGTGCAGAAGCAGGCAAAACACCCGGCACTATGGCTGAAATTGTCAGCGATGCACCAAACAGTGATCAGACGGCACGTCTGTCTCCTGCAACCGCACTTGCGCTGCAGCGGATTCATCTGTTGCTGGGTGGCGAGGGAATTCAGATGAAACTGGGCCTGGATGAGACTGACAGCGGCGCTGAACCGGTTGCTCTGGACCCGTCCGACAGTGCAACCCTGACTACCAAAGTGGCCCCGGATCAGGCAGGTTAATTTATGGCATCGCTGTCTGGAATCAGTATAGCCATGGGGCTTGCTGTTGTCGTCGGCCTCGGGTCTACGGATTTCTTCCTGCGGGCAAAGGCACCACTGGGGACCACCAAATACCAGATGTGGACCGGTTGGCCGAGCACCGGTCTGGGCACCGATGTCAATGCGGAAAATCCCTATCTTCAGGCCCATACTGCTCGCAACGGAACAATTCCGCTTGGAGACAATGAAGGTGTTCTGCTGAAAACCTATCGCGACAGCGCTGGTGACAAGCTGGTGCGCAATTGCCTCTACCGGTTCACAGGCGACGTTCCGCGCTCGCAATTGTGGACACTGACAGTGACGGACGACGTTGGCAGGGTTCTGCCGAATCCGTCGTTGCGCTATGGCATCACGTCACGCCAGTTGCTGCGTTCCGCAGACGGGAAATTCGATATCTGGCTGGCACGGGATGTGCAGCCTGGAAACTGGATATCATTGGGAGATCTGCCTGAGGACCCATACACATTGAATGAACAGGTGCCGATCGAAGGCCGCAATCAGGATCAGAGTTTTCTCCTGACCTTGCGGCTCTACGGTGCCAACCTCTCATCTGAAGCCTCCCTCAGTGCGGTGACATTTCCAACCGTGGAAAAGGTCAATTGTCCGTGACCCGACGTTCTCTCCTGGTTGTCGCAATTATCGGATTGTTTCTGGCCGCGATCATCCATATCGGCATTTTGCTGTTCGCTCCGCGGCTGTCGGTCAATGATGCCTGGGATGCGCTTGCAGTGCCGCTGGAGCCGTTTGTGGCCTACCCGGCGCGGCCAATGCAGCCGGGTGATGCCACGCATATCAGAGACATTGAGGACGAACCGATTTCGGACGTTCCGATCAAGGATCTGGATCCGCAATTTTCCCATACTATCTGCCGGTTCGACCTGCGCACAGGACCGGTCCACTTGCGCACTGAGGGGCTGGAAGGGTTTTGGACACTCAATCTGTTCAGCGCAGGAGGTATCAGCTTCTTCAGCACCAATGAACAGGTCAATGCCGGAAAACCGCTGAATTTACTGGTCGCCACGCCCCAGCAAGTCGCCAGCATGCGCACAAATAACAGCGCCAGCCTCGATAATCTGGATCTGGTCGAAACAGATATTGAAGATGCTGCCGTCCTGTTCAGGGTCTACCGCGAGCATGAGACGGCTTTGCCGGACACTGTATCTGAACTGCAATCCGTGTTTTTCTGCACACCATTCCAGCAGAATCCCTGAGGCGATTATTTATTTCTGCGGTATCGGCGCGTCAAACAGATCATCGGTCTGAGTGCCAATTCCCGCCCCGCTCATATAGCGTGAACGGCGGCCGCCGCTCTCCAGACCGGCAGGTTGGAGATGGGCAATCTGGGCTTTCCTGAAAATCAGCTCGAGGCGTTGCAATTCGCCGTCGGCGAGCCCGGCCCGGCCGTCAGGTTCTTCGATAAGCAGCCGCTCAATGGCACGGCGGTAACTCTCAATACGATAGGCGACGGCGCGCTCGGCCCAGTCGATCAATTCGAGATTTTCAGCGACCCGCGCATCGGCTGCTGCCTGCACAGAGGCCAGGGGACGGGGCACCGGACCTTGCACCGTAATCCATCTGGAATCCGGTTCATAATAGACCGCTGCGGCTTCAAGCCGGATCACATCGGCGGCCATAACCTGGCCAGCGCGTGCGAAGAAGGGCGGAATCAATGCCGCATCGGCAGCAATATCTGCACTTATGCGATTATATCGCCCTGCGGTCGATCTGAATCTGTCCGAACGTAAATAAGAATAGTAGGCATCGGGGCTGAGATATCGGTCTACAGCGCCCACCATACGGTAGCGCTGAACGCGCGACGAAATTTGGTGCAGCCAGTCTCTGGCATGGGGCGGAGCCACAAGATGGCCGGCCTGCTGGCGCAGCAGTTCTTCATCGTCGGTCAGATTGAAATAGGACACCGGTGCGCCACGGAACCGGGCGACAAAGCCTCCCAGCACGGGCAGCACTTTGGACTCAATAATGCCGCGTTGTTCGCGGCCGAGATCAGCGGCAGACAATGGCCCGGCGGCAAACGCAGCGAATCCTGCCATTAAGGCAAGACTTGTAACTTTCGTGACGGAACGCCTCAGCACACAATTTCTCATGCTCTGCTTCAACGCCGCCGCAGCCTTGGTGTGTCTTCCGGTTCTGACGTCCCGACCTTCACTGGTTTATCCTTCGAGGGCCATTGAGGCCTCTCAAGCTGGAAAGCTGCAATGTCAGTTTCGCCGATCAGCGCCCCGGCGGACAGGGCTGTTTCGCCGGTCCTCTCATGATATTCAACGAAAATTCCATCGAAAATCACAACATTGTCGGATGTGCCGCGATCAGCCGGATGAGCACCATGATTTGTGCGGACCGAAGGATATTCAGAGTGAGATTTCAAGTCCGGAAAGGCCAAAATCCTTCCCATAGCCATACTCCGTTCGTTAGTTGTGAAACCGGAGTGGATATACGCCCGAACTCCCCGGAACGGTGTCAACACTATAGCCATAACGCCCCCGAGGTTAACAGTCTGCTAACGAATTGCTGCGACATTTACAGTTCGTGAACCAGACCGGTTTTGTAACGTGTACGGTCAATGTCAAATCGCAAGCATCAAGTCGAAAACCGGTTAGTCGCCGGACTGACCGGGCACGGTGAATTCCGAGCTTTAGCAGGCGTGTCGGGCAAGCATCCCGATCAGGCGCTGTTGCGCGCACTTGCGGGACTGTTCATACAGAATACGGCTCCAACGCTATGGGAAATCGGCCAGTTTCAGGAGTTGATGCTCAATCTGCTGCCGGTGGTCGACAGCGCCACCCGGCAAGAGTTGAAGGCGATATTGGCGGACCATCCGCATACTCCCGATAAGGTTCGCACAGCGCTTGCAAGCGAATTCGACCTGGAGAGCGGTCCAACGAATGTGCCTGTATTCACTGATGCAGAGCCGGCGGCGCGCCGGCACCCGCGTTATTCGCTCAAACAGCTGCGCGACATTCTGCCGCTCCAGATCTCGGGAAAAATTGCGCGGGTTGCGGCTCTGGCAGCCATGCGGGCTGATCGCAACACGCTGCGGACCATTCTTGCCACGCATTTGACAGTGTCGCGTCCGTTTGCCGAACATCTGCTGACCGATCCTGACGGTTTTGCACTTGCGACCGCCCTTCGCGCCCTGCGCATGCCAGAGCGGGTCGCGCGCGATATTTTGCTGGCCTGCCATGCGATGCACAGCAGCCGACTAACCGGCCTTCCGCTACAGATCGAACCCTTTAACCGGCTTGATCCGGAGGCCTGCCGCAAACGGGTCATGGACTGGGAACATGCGTTCCTGAACATCGGCAGACCACATATCCCCAAAAGCAGAACCGGCCATCAGCCGCATTATGCTCAAAGTGGACAAGATAGTAGCCGTCTTGCCGACACTCCTTACACAAGGGATGCAGCCGTTTCTCCCAAACGCAAAGCCGGCTAGTGGTGTCCGCCTAACATAAGAGTCCGAATTGGGATTCCC
>TARA_R110002096_G_scaffold4207_1_pt1 | contig 29045 bp, 28 predicted proteins | sample TARA_R110002096 | Tara Oceans TARA_R110002096 (sample SAMEA4397295) | marine metagenome | biome: Polar Biome; feature: [DCM] deep chlorophyll maximum layer (ENVO:01000326); material: water (ENVO:00002006), including particulate matter (ENVO:01000060) such as... | depth 35 m
GAGCGGTTGAGCCGTTGCTCAATCAAGGTGGCGTATTCTACATCGCTCCGCCGCCTTGTCAACCGTTTATTTCGAAGATTTTAAACGCAAAATTTTCGAATACTTTCAAACAGTTGCCTTTCGAATCCGGAGCCGCGTTATCTGCCTGCCCCTCGAAAGAGATGCGCATTCTACAGACCTGCGCCGAGCTGTCAACGGTTCACTCTAACTTTTTTCGGAATCCGCCAAACTTTTTTCAGACACTGGCGCCAAACCGATTCAATCGAAATAGAATTCAGACTTCAACTTTCACCGCGGCAGCCGTATTACGGGCTTTCTCCCGGGCCTGCTCGACAGACGCACCCTTCGCCAGCGCAACCCCCATCCGACGGCGCCCTTTCAGCACCGGCTTGCCAAAAAGGCGCAATTGGGTGTCCGGTTCGGCAAGCGCGGCCTCAAGCCCGGCATAGGCAACACCTGAAGACTCGCCTTCTGGCAGAATAACGGCCGAAGCGGAAGGCCCGCTCTGTCTGATGACCGGAATCGGCAAACCCAGGATTGCCCGGGCATGAAGTGCAAATTCAGACAGATCCTGGGAAATCAGTGTTACCAGCCCGGTGTCATGGGGACGAGGAGAAACCTCGGAGAACCAGACGTTATCTTCCTTCACAAACAGCTCAACACCGTAAAGACCATAACCACCCAGATTTTCCACCACCGACCGGGCAATCTCCATCGAGCGCTCCAAAGCCAGGGGCGCCATTGGCTGAGGCTGCCAGGACTCCCGGTAATCACCGTCTTCCTGCCTGTGACCTATAGGCTCACAAAACGAAATCCCGTCCCGATGCCTCACTGTTAACAGGGTGATCTCATAATCGAAATCGACAAAGCCCTCGACGATAACTCGTCCCTTGATGGCGCGACCACCAGACTGGGCATACTCCCAAGCCGCTTCAATTTCACTGTGATTCTTGACGGTACTCTGGCCTTTACCGGAGGAACTCATAACCGGCTTAACCACCAGAGGCAGCCCGATTTCCTCCACGGCCACAAGGTACTCCTGCCGTGATCCGGCAAAGCGATAAGGAGATGTAGCCAGCCCCAACTCTTCCGCAACCAGACGCCGGATGCCCTCCCGATTCATTGTGAGATTAACCGCTCTGGCTGTCGGGATAACCCGATATCCCTCTTCTTCCAGCCTGACCAACTCAGGAGTTGCAATAGCTTCGATCTCAGGAACGATCAGATCCGGTTTTTCCTGTTCGATCAGGCTGCGCAGGCTTGCACCGTCCAGCATATCAATGACATGGCTGCGATGTGCCACCTGCATTGCCGGCGCATCGGCGTAACGGTCCACGGCAATAACTTCAACGCCGAACCGCTGCAACTCGATAACAACCTCTTTGCCGAGTTCGCCGGAACCGCAAAACAGAACCGTGAAAGCATTACCTTTAAGGGGCGTACCAATTCGAACTGTGTCAGTCATGATTTACCAGCGCCTTTAATCAGCCGTGTATCAGAGCTTTCTTTTCTCGTTGTTTTGTGCCAGACAAAAGGTTGGGAATCATCGTTGTATCGTGCCAGGCAGTCTTTAATGGAAGCCTCCAGCTCGCGAGTGCTGCGGTGCAAATTCCGCTTGGTCCAGCGTTCTGAGATCAGGCCAAAAAATCGTTCCGCCAAGTTGACCGACGATGCTGACGTCAGTGTGAAATGAACGTGATACCCGAGCCGGGCGGCAAACCAGGTCCGAACCTTCTCCGTTTTATCGGTGCCATAGTTGTCCATGACGAGGTGAATATCCAGATCTTTCGGAACCTGCCGGTCAATCTTTTTCCTGATTACGCATAAAAATCAGCCATCTTCAGGAACCGGTACGGCATCGGCGGCGTTCGGCGCCGAGCTCCCGGGACAGCTGCAGCGCTGAGATGCCGCTCTTGTGCAGGGTCAACTAGCAGCCAGAACCAGGTGGTCAGCGGCAGGTGCGTGCCATGGAAGACAGTGCCGGCGGTCAGCGAGATCTGATGATGGCAGCGATGACACTGGTAGAGCCCCCGCGATAGCCGGCAGCCGGTGTTATTGCCGCAGTCGGGGCACATCAACAGCGATGCTGGAAGAGGGCGGCCTGACATTTCGCTTCTGTGCCGTACTGCTCGAGAAACGCTGGCAGCGACAGGCCGGGTTGGAACTGGATCGGGTTGCGTGCCATGATGCCACCTGCTGTACTGGATATAACCACAGTATAAAACAGGCTGATCAAAATGGGTAATTCAGGAAACCTTATGTCTGAAAAAAAGCCCATCTGAGATAAGCAATGTAGCAGTGCGGAGAGCCAACGGCTATGTCGATTTTTGATGGGCCTCGTTGATCACTTTCCCGGGTGTTGCTAGCCTTGTTTCATTTTTCAGGTGTCCGCCGAAAGTGCGTTGTTCGGAGCTCAAGTCCCCGCTCTACCGGCAAGTAATCTATCGTGGAGGAGCATTCATGGGCGTTTCTCGAACCCTCGTCTTGGGCGGCATTCGCTCAGGGAAAACGCGGCTGGCAGAACAGTTGGCAAGTGAATCCGGCGATGCCGTGGTCTACGTCGCGACGGCCACGGTGGGCGATGAAGAAATGGCCCGGCGGGTTCAACGACATGCAAACAATCGCCCCAGGCACTGGCGGCTGGCGGAAGAGCCGCTAAGGCTTGCCAGTGCTCTTGAGTCCTGCGGAGGCGAGGTGACGCCGCCCTATCTGTTGATCGATTGCATGAGTCTGTGGGTCAGTAATCTTCTGTTTGCTGGCGAGGATATTTTCCGGAACGAGCGAGAGGCGTTTCTCGAAGGCTTGCGGAACTATCCCGGCAGTATCGCCATTGTCAGCAATGAAGTGGGTCTGGGCACCATTGGCATGGACCCCCTGACCCGCCGGTTTTGCGACGAGCTGGGGTGGCTGAACCAGGCACTTGCGGCGACCTGTGATCGGGTCGTCATGAGCTTTGCAGGGTTGCCACTGTGGCTCAGGGAATAAGGGTTCTCAGGAACCGTGGCTTTGCAGGCAGCTGAAAACACCGCGGTCGGACTGATCAACGCGCACTCGGCTACGGCAGGCGTAGGGCACGGAAACCGCAGAGAATACTCGGTCTATGGGGATGCCCATTACCTCTGACAGGACCATGCGTATAACACCCCCGTGACACACCACCAGAACCCGTTTCCCGGCGGCGCTTTTCTGCCAGTGGCGCCAGGCTTCCGCGACCCGTTCATGAAATGCAGTTATTGACTCACCTCTGGGTGCCGGATGGTTGACCGGATCGTTCCAGAAACGGCTGAGCGCATCCGGTGTCCGGGCCATGATGTCTGCGGACGTTCTTCCTTCCCAGTCGCCAAAGCCGATTTCCCGAAACCGTGGTTCTACGTGCAATGGAAGCTGTCTCTGTTGGGCCAGCTGCAGGGCAAAGTCATGGCAGCGTCGCAGTGGCGAAGTGATGATGAGGTCCCATTGGTTATCTTCGGTAATGGCGGCGCTGACCTGCTGCCAGCCAGTGTCACTTAATGGGTCGTCCAGGCCGCCCCGGAACATGGGGCCGCCGGCCGGTTCGCCATGGCGAATCAGGTCGAAACAGGTGGTGATACCATTGGTCATGGCTATTCCCCGCTTGGATCGTTCTTGTCGCTGACGCCCGCGTCGGCAAAGCTGGCCATTCCGTTGTGCAGCGCGCAGGCTGCTCGCAGCAGGGGGACCGCCACGGCGGCGCCGCTGCCCTCGCCCAGGCGCATGCCCAGATCCAACAGGGGCTTTGCATCCATGGACTCCAGCACCCTCGCGTGCCCCGGTTCCGCTGAGCGGTGGGCAAACAGCAACCAGTCCCGTAAGGCGGGCTGCTGGCGCACGCCCAACAGCGCCGCGACCGACACAATGTAACCATCCACCAACACTGGAACACCCCGGGCCGCGCAGCCGAGCAGGGCGCCGGTCAGTCCAGCTATTTCAAAGCCGCCAAGGGCGGTAAGTATGACCAGGGGGGCGGAGTTGTTACCATTTCGTTCCAGTGCACGAGTCACTACCCGGGCTTTGTGGGAGACCCCTGCATTATCCAGCCCGGTGCCGGGACCGACCAGTTCTTCCGGTGCTTTGTTTAAGAGGGCACAGGCCATGGCGGCGGCGCTGGTGGTATTGCCGATGCCCATATCACCGCCGATAAACAGCCGGCAGCCGGCGTTGGCTGCACGATCGGCGGCTGCATCGCCACTGGCCAGCGCGGCACATACTTGGGCTTCTGTCATCGCATTGGTCATTGCAAGGTTGGCGGTTGCCGGTGCGATCTGCTCATCCCGCACTCCGGGCAATGCCGGTACCTTGCCGACGCTGCCCAGGTTTACCACTTCCAGCGAGGCACCCAGTTCTCTAGCCAGGACGCTGATGGCTGCGCCACCACTGGAGAAGTTGGCAATCATCTGTGCCGTGACTTCCTGAGGAAAAGCCGATATGTTTTCCTCGCACACACCATGGTCACCTGCGAACACCGTGATATGCACCGGGTCTACGGTCGGTTGCCCGCAACGCTGAAGTCCGGCCAGCTGGATCGCGAGTTGTTCTAGCCGCCCGAGAGAGCCCGGCGGCTTAGTCAGTATCTGCTGGCGCGCCGTTGCTTTCGAGATACTGTGGGTGTGCGGTTCTGTTGGTCGTTGGGTCCAGCTTGAGGGTAGAGAAAGCATGAGAACATCCTGGCAAGCGAAAACAGGAGATGGTCTACCCTGTTCGAAAAGGTGTCAAGGCTGAAGGTGACTCGGTTAGACTGCCAGATGACTTTATGGTCCCCAGTCACGATTATTGATACCTTGGGCGTCCACTGTTGAACGGATATCGCTGATTTGAGTGCTTTACTATTCCCCACCATGGTTTGCGTGCTTGCGGTGCTGCTGGACTGCTGGCTCGGGGAGCCCCGTCGATGGCATCCGCTGGTGGGGTTTGGGCGTCTGGCGACGTTGGTTGAACTGCGACTGAATCAATTGCCGGAGAAAAGCGCGCGGTCTGTCCTTCTTGGTTTTCTGGGGGTGTTGATCCTGGCCCTGCCGTTGCTAATGGTGGCGGAATTGTTGCGATGGACGCTGAATGGATGGGTACACCTGTTGCTGCAGGTGGTGGTGTTGTATTTTATGCTGTCTATTCGGGGGCTGACGGAGCATGGCCGGGCGGTGTCGGATGCGTTGCATAGTGGTGACGTTGAAAAGGCCCGAGAGCAGGTTGGCCGGATTGTCAGTCGTAATGCCAGTGAGTTGGATGAACAAGGTGTGGCAACGGCGGCCACCGAATCCATGCTGGAAAATGGGGCGGATGCGGTGTTTGCCAGTTTGTTCTGGTTTCTGATGGCGGGCATTCCCGGGGTGTTATTGCACCGGATGGTAAATACGCTGGATGCCATGTGGGGCTATCGAAATGAACGTTATCTATATTTCGGGAGGTTTTCTGCCCGGCTGGACGATGTCATGAACTGGGTCCCCGCGCGGCTGACTGCGCTTACCTATGCCTTGCTTGGCAATACACGGCTTGCCTGGCATTGCTGGCGGACCCAGGCGTTGGATTGGGACAGCCCGAATGCGGGGCCGGTCATGGCAGCCGGTGCTGGGGCTTTAGAGGTGTCTCTTGGTGGCCCTACACCCTACGCTTCGGGCGTGAAACAGCGACCATTTCTGGGACAGGGGCCAGCGGCCAGCGCGGACACAGTGGATGGTGCGCTCCGTCTGGTATGGATGGGTGTCTGGCTGTGGCTCGGTGTACTCGCTCTGTTTGCTGTGGCAGGACTTCTTTCGGAGGCAGGGGCATGACGGCACCGGAACACGGTGGACGACTCAACGCAGCGGCAAAACTCTGGGGCATTCCGCGCGACCGGTGGCTTGATTTGTCCACCGGTATTAATCCCCACGGCTGGCAGGTGCCGGATTTGCCAACTGAGGTCTGGCGGCGGTTGCCAGATCCCGATGATAGCCTCGAAGCCCTCGTGCGACAGTGGGCAGGTGCACCGGCTGACGCTGCCTGCGTGCCGGTGGCTGGTAGCCAGGAGGCGATTATGGCATTGCCCCGGTTGCGGGCCTTGTGCCATGTGGGCGTTCCCAGCCCCGGTTATAGGGAGCACGGTCACAGCTGGTCCCGTGCCGGTCATCAGGTGGTTAGACTGGGCTGGACACAGGTCACCAGTGAGGATGAATCCTGGCTTGAAGATCTGGATGTATTGGTCTGGATCAATCCAAACAATCCCACCGGAGAGACCATTGAGCCGGAACGCCTGCTGCACTGGCATCAGCGGTTACAGCGCCGGGGTGGATGGCTTGTTATCGATGAGGCATTCGTGGACGGCTGCCCGGAGCTGAGCCTGGCGTTTGCCACCGGGCGGGATGGTCTTGTGGTATTGCGTTCTTTCGGCAAATTCTTTGGTCTCGCGGGCATGCGGGCGGGCGCGGTGTTGGCCGGACCGGAACTGGCTGAGCGCCTGCGAAATGCCATCGGCCCCTGGACAGTCAGTGGCCCTGCGCGTTACGTGATGGGTCTGGCATTGAAAGATGAGCGCTGGCAAGCAACTACGGCCGAACGCCTGTCTGCGGATATTCAGCGATTGGAGCGGCTCGTGTCCTATCATGGCTTGGATGCTTCCAGGGGTGCACTGTTGTTTCGATATGTCCCTCACCCGCGCTCGGCAGAACTGGCAGAGGCGCTGGCTGCACAGGGTGTTCTGGTGCGTCAGTTTGATCAGCCGCCGGCGTTGCGCTTCGGCCTTCCCGGATCCGAAGCGGAGTGGGAACGGCTGTCGCAGGCACTCACTGCTTGCGGAATATCATTGACCAATAGTTAACCGATTGTTACAGTTTCAATGCGTTTATCAGGTGCTCCCCCGACATCAGCAATGTCCTATGGGAGTGAAACGGGAAGCCGGTTAGAGTCCGGCGCTGCCCCCGCAACGGTAAGTGAGTTATAGGCAATTGTTTGCGCCACTGTGCTATGGCACGGGAAGGTGATTGCCCTGGATCTGTCTCCGGATTGATCCCCTCATAAGCCCGGAGACCGGCCTGATAACACACCAGACGCTGCGGAGGGCAGCGGCGGTGGGTGAATCCAGCCGGTTTTCTGATTGCTGACTTCCTCTGCCCACCTCCTCCCTGCTTCCCTTCGCTGCATAAAAAGAACAACCGTGCGGGTGCGCATGGTTAAAAAGCGAGTGCTGATTATGGGTTTTGCGAAGTCTGTGCCGGTCCTGTTGTCCGGCTTCCCCCTTGTGTTCCTGCCAATGTCCAATGCGTCAGCCAACGAAGAGAGTGCCGCACCGGAGCTTGACCCCATTGTTGTTACCGCCACGCTTGGTCCGAAAACACGGGGTGAAAGCGATTCCTCCGTGACCGTAATCGATAGTGAGACCATCGAACGTTTGCAGCCTCAGACGTTTGAGGAACTGTTGGTAGGCCAGCCGGGGCTGGATATCACCAGCAACGGCTCGTTCGGCAAGAATATCAGCGTGTTCACCCGGGGTACGGGCAGTGAATCTACCGTATTTCTGGTGGATGGCGTGCGTCTGCGTTCGGCTACCACCGGCAGTACCGCCTGGCAGTATTTTCCGCCACAGATGATTGAGCGGGTGGAAATTGTGCGTGGTTCCCGTAGTAACTTGTACGGTGCCGATGCGGTGGGCGGCGTTATCCAGGCGTTTACCCACAGTGCGCTGACCGGCCATGAGGGCTGGGTCCAGGCGGGCGGTGGTGATTTCAACACACAGGAGTATCTGGCTGGGGCTGCCGGTACCGAAGGCCACATGAAATACAGCGTGAGTGCGAGCCATCTGGAGACCGACGGCACGGCTATCGTCGAAGGCGGCGAAGACAAGGGCTTTCGTAACAGCTCCGCCCTCGCGTCTGTCGCTCACCAGTTTGACTCCGGCGGGGAGGCAAGCATTGTCATCCTGCGGGCTCAGGGTAATACCGAGTTCATCGGAGGTGACACCGACTTCGCTATCCAGACCCTCGGTTTCCGCCTGGACACGCCCGTCAGCGACTATTGGCGCAGCCGTATCCTGCTGGCGGAATCCCTCGACGAGCAGGACAACCGCGATACCTTCGGCGACAGTACCTTCGATACCAAGACCCGCAGTGCCCGCTGGGAGAACCAGATCAGCATCGGTCGTCATGAGTACATCGTGGGTGGTGAGTTATTGGTGGATGAGGTTGACAGCACTGAGGAATTCGAGGAATCGAGTCGCACTAACGCCGCTATTTTCGGCCAGGCCCTGCTGAATTTTGGTCCGACCGACTTTCAACTGAGCCTGCGGGCGGACGATAATGAGGCCTTCGGTCGCGAGGAAACCGGGGCCGTGGCCATGGGCGTTGACCTGGACCGGAACCATCGGGCCCGGGTGAGCTACAGCACGTCCTTCCGTGCCCCCACCTTCAATGATCTTTACTTCCCCGGTTTCGGTAACGCGGACCTGCAACCGGAAACCGCCGGCAGTGTGGAGCTGGGCATTGGCGGGCAGTACCAGTCCTGGTTCTGGGACACCGCCATTTATCAAACCGACGCTGACGACCTGATTGTGTTCACCATGAAGGATGGACGCTTCGCTCCGTTCAATGTAAATGAGGCGCGTATCCGGGGTGCTGAGCTCAGTGCCGGCCTGGAACTGGACGCGTGGACAATACAGGCGGCCGCCTCGGTTACTGACCCTCGGGACGAGGAGACCGACAACCGCATTCGCCGCCGCAGCGGCAAGCAGTTCCGGGTGGATGTGGACCGGGCCTTTGGCCAGGTTTCCGTCGGTACCACTGTGAAGGGGCAGGGCTATCGCTACGACGATGCCGAGAACGAGGAGCGCATCGCCGGTTTCGCTACCTGGGACCTGCGGGCTAAGTGGCAGATTGGCAGCCACTGGACCACCAACCTGACGGTGGACAACGTCCTGGATCGGAAATTCGCCACGGCACTGCGCTTCGATGGAAGTGAGTACATTGCCGCCGGTCGCACCGCGATGCTGACCCTGCGCTACGACATCTGATTGGTTACGGGGAGGCAAAGGCATGAATCACACGCGTCCAGACCGGACCATCAATGGCCTGGTGCTCACCTTTCTGCTGGCACTGGCAGTGCTGCTCTCGCCCCCGGCGTTCAGCGCCACGGTTGTTGGCGTGGTCTCGGAACGCTCGGCGGCGGAGATGGCGGCCGGGGCGGAACGCTTCCTGGCTGCCAACCCGGACCACCGGGTGGTACTGCGGACACCGGAACAGCTGGCCGCCCTGGACAACCAGGCACTGGATGAACTGGTGGCCGGTGCTGATGCGCTGCTGCTGGCGGCGGTCTTCGGTGACCAGGTGGGCCGGCTTGGACAGGCCGTGCGGGACCAGGCGGCAGCCCGTTCGTTTCCGATACTTGCGGTCAATGGCGACCGTGCCCTGAGCCGCCTGTCGCGGCTGGAAGACCGGGCGGTGCTGGATGGGCTGGACGCTTCCTCCCTCAACGACCTGATGAAGGCCCCGGAGCCGGGAACGGACCTGAAGGCCCACCGGGCGGCCTTGCGCCAACAGTTTCCGCAACGGGCCCTCTGGTTGGACGGGCGAGCCCTGTACCAGGGAAGAACCCCACAACACCTGGATGGCCTGCTGCGCTGGCTGCTGGTTCAGGCGGGCCACGACCTGGCCGTGCCCGAGCTGCCACCCCGGGCCCTGATTCGCTATTACCGCAACGGAGAAGCCGTGGAGGATGCCGGTGACCTGGCGCTGCAACCCGGCCCCGTGGTTACCCTGCTGGATCTGGACAGCGGCGACCGACCGGGCGACCGGGCCCTGCTGGATGCCACCTGTGCCGCCCTGGGAGCCCGGGACATCCAGTGCCTTGCCATCCTCTCCCGCTGGGGCGGCGCCAGCCTGGAAGCGGTCCGCACCCTGGATAGCGCCGTTGGCCCGGCCACCCTGTCCGGCATCATCAGCCTGCAGGACTTCACCGTTGGCGGCGGTGAGGGCCGGCGCCAGGTGACCGAGGCGCTGACCCAACTGGATGTTCCGGTAATCAAGGGGCTGCGACTGGCCTCCCGCACGGTTAACCAGTGGCAACTGTCGGTGGACGGCATTCCGGCGGACAAGGTGCACTACAAGCTGGCGATGCCGGAACTCCAGGGTGTCAGCCAGCCCATGGTGCTGGCCACGGCCGAACCGGAAGTGATCGACGAACTTACCGGCGTGGCCCTGACCCTGACGCAACCGGTGGCGGACCGGGTGGCGGCAGTGGCTGACCGCCTGAAACGCTGGCAGGTCCTGCAAGCCAAGGACAACGCCGACAAGCGCGTGGCCATCATTTACTACAACCACCCGCCGGGGCGCCAGAACATTGGTGCGGACAACCTGGATGTGCCCGCCTCCCTCTATGAAATGCTGACCTGGCTCAAGGCCGAGGGCTACGACACCGGCCCACTTCCAGACAGCCCGAAAGCCCTCTCGGACCTGATCCAGCAGCGCGGCGTGAGCCTGCCGGATGACCCCCGTGCCTTGCGGGAAATGGCCGGCCATGTGGCCTCCATGGACAGCGACACCTACCGCCGTTACCTGGAGACGTTGCCGGCAGTGGTCCGGCAGGAAATGGCCCATGGACCCCTGGGCTATCTGCACGAGCGGCTGGAACAGGCCCGCGGCCTGGGTGAGAAGGAACTGGCGACCGGGCTGTTGAACCGGGGCATCCGCGACCTTCGCCATCTGATCGAGCACGTCCAGCACCCCAATCGCAAGAATGCCCTGGCCCGGCTGGATGAATACGAAGCCCTCTGGCAGCGCCGCCTGAACGAAGGTGGTCACAAGGATGAACTGGCAGCCGGCCGGAACGCCCTGGCAGACACCGGTATCCCCGGCCTTAATGGCTGGGGCGAGGCGCCAGGGAAATCCATGGTGGTGGACGACCGGCTGATTTTCCCCGGCCTGCGATTCGGCAACATCTTTATCGGCCCGCAACCCCCTCGCGGATGGGAAGTGGACGAGGAACTGCTGCACGCCAACACCACCTTCCCGCCCACCCATCAATACGTGGGCTTCTACTACTGGCTGCGGGATCACTATAAGGCGGACGCCCTGGTGTACGTTGGGCGCCACTCCACCCGGGAATTCCTGCCCCGCCGCCGCGCCGGGCTGACGGGGGATGATTACCCGGACCTGCTGGGTGGCGATCTGCCGCTGATCTATCCCTACATCGTTGACGGCGTGGGCGAGGGCATTCAGACCAAACGCCGGGCCCTGGGGGTGATGATCAGCCACCTGACCCCGCCGCTGGCGGCCACGGAACTCTACGATGACCTGCTGGAGTTGCGTCAGCTGGTGGAAACCTGGGAGTCCGCCAACGAGCCCGACAGCCTAACACGGGAGCGGGCGCTGGATATGCTGCGGGAGAAAATCCGGATACTGGACATCGGCGAAGACCTGGAGCGGGAAATCGCCAATGAAATGGGGCTGGCGGTGGAGGATGTCTCGGTGGATAAGCTGTCCCCCGAACTGTTGGTCCACGAAGCGGGCCATTACGTCACCGATATGCAGGAGCACTTCATGCCCCTGGGACTGCACGTGTTTGGCCGTGACTGGAGTGCGGACATGATCGACACCATGCTGGACTCCATGGCAGGTAAGGCCGGCACGCCCAAGGCGGAATGGCGAAAGCATCTGGCGGCTTCCCCGGCCGCCGAGCGGCGCAGCTTTCTCGCCGCGCTGGATGGCCGCTTTGTACCGCCGGGACAGGGCAACGACCCGCTGCGAACACCGGAGGTGTTGCCCACGGGCCGCAACTTCCACGCCCTGTCCGATGACCTGATTCCAACCCGCGTGGCCTGGTCCCTGGCCACCGAGCTGGCGGAAGAAGCCATGGCCGACAAAAGCAAACAGCCGGGAGAGAGTGATGCCCTGGTGCTCTGGGCCTCCGACACGGTGCGGGACGAGGGTGTAATGATCGCTTTCGGCATGAAACTGCTGGGCATTAGCCCGGTGTGGAACAGCCGGGGGATCGTGAAGGGGCTGCAGCGTTTGCCCGCCGGGGCGGAGGCCGAAACGCCGGTTCGGCGCAATGTGGTCTTTACCACCTCCGGGCTGTTCCGGGATCTCTATGAGAGCCAGCTGGAATGGCTGGACCTGGCATCCCGCTACGCCCTGGCCGGAGCCGCGAACACCATCGAAACGGAACATCCCAAGTTGGCCGAAGCGCTGGAGCAGGCCCTATCGGTGTTGCCTGCGGACATGCGTGAACGGGGCGATGAATCCCTGTCGACCAACGGAGTGGCGGCCCGTTGGGTGGCCGATACTCGGGTGCTGATGGCCGCGGGGGCCTCCGCGCGGGATGCCGGTTCCCGGGCCGCCCATCGGGTTTTCGGTACCGCACCGGGGGCCTACGGCGCCGGCGTCAATCGCCTGGCCACCCGCACTGGCGCCTGGCAGGACCGGTCACAACTGGGCGAGGCCTACCGCCGCCGCATGGGTCATGTCTATGGCAAGGGCAGCCAGGGCGAGCCCGCTCACCAGGCCTTTGACCGCCAGTTGCAAACGGTCAATCACACCTACCTGGGGCGGGCCAGCCATCTCTATGGCCTGCTGGATAACGACGACGGTTTTGACTTCCAGGGTGGCCTGTCCAACGCGGTAGAACACCTGCGCGGCGAGCCCCCGCAGAACCGGGTGCTGCAGTACGCGGACCCGAAGAACCCGCGTGTGGACTCGCTCGAGAGGGCGCTGCAGGTGGAACTGCGTGCCCGCAACCTCAACCCGCAATGGCTGGCGCCGCTGATGGAGCATGGTTACGCCGGGGCCCGTACCATGGGCAGCGATTTCCTCGACAACCTCTGGGGCTGGCAGATCACCAGCCCCCAGGTGCTGCGTTCCAGCGTCTGGGACGAGGTTAATGAAGTGTACTTCCAGGATCGCCATGGCTTGGGCCTGGATGAGTTCCTGGCGGAGGGGCACAATGTCCACGTCAAGACCCATATGCAGGCCATTGCGTTACTGGCGGCCAAGCGGGGGTTCTGGGAGGCGGATGTGTTCACCCGTCGCAACCTGGCCCGTGACTTTGCCGGTAATATCATCGACCATGGCCTGCCCGGCAGCGGCCATACCCGCCCGGACCATCCACTGATGGACTGGGTGGCGGACCAGCTCGAGCCGCAACAGCGGGAAGCCTTTGAATCCGCCCGCCGGGGCGGCTCGGTAGCCTATCCGTTGGGGGCAGCTGCCAATGGTAATTAGCCAGAACCCGTCTAACCGGACAGCCTCATGCTGAATGTATCCAGACCACTGATGCTCTTCGGCGCAGCCATGCTTACCCTTTGGCAGGCGCCTGTTCAGGCCACTGAAGTTTGTGCCGTTGATGACACCGGCACGGAGGTCTGCCTTGAGCAGCCGGCCAACCGTATCGCAGCGTTATCCCCCGGCGCCACCGAGCTGGTCTGGGCAGCGGGAGCCGGAGAAAAAGTGGTCGCGGTGGTGTCTTTCAGTGACTATCCGGAAGCCGCAACAAAGGTGCCCTCCGTGGGCAGCCATACTCGCATGGATCTGGAACGGCTGATTGAACTGCAGCCGGACCTGGTGATCGGCTGGGTCACCGGCAATCCGCCGGAGCAGCTTGAGGCCATCAGGGACCTGGGCGTACCGGTGTTCTCCATCGAACCCCGCACCTTCGAGGCGGTATCCCAAACCATCGAAAGGCTGGCCACCCTGGCGGGCACCGAAGATGAAGGCTTTGCCGAAGCCGAACGTTTCCGCCAGGGCATCGCCAGACTGGAAAGCCGATACCGCAATGCGGAGCCGGTACCGGTGTTCTATCAGGTCTGGGACGAACCGCTGATGACCGTGAACGATGAACACCTGATCGGCAAAGTCATCACTCTGTGTGGTGGCGTCAATGTCTTCGGCGACCTGGACCGCCTGGTGCCACGGATCAGCCCGGAGGCCGTGATCGGTGCCAACCCGGAAGCCATCCTCGCCGGTGGTATGGGAGAAGAGAACCGGCACTGGCTCACTCGCTGGGAGGCGTTCCCCGGTATTAAAGCCACTGCCAAAGACAACCTCTATTTCATTCCGCCCTCCCTGGTGCAGCGCCCGACGCCCCGCATGCTGGAAGGCTCACAACTGTTCTGCCGGAAACTGGACAATGCCCGTGCCAAACGCTGACCGGAGCCTGACCCCGTGAGCCGGCCACTGCTCAAGCCCCTGCTGATCCTGGCGCTGGCCAGCCTGGCGGCCATGGTGTTGTCTGTAGGCACCGGCAGTGTCAGCGTGGCGCCGGGGCAGGTGCTGGCGGTGCTCCTGGGTGAGGGCAGCAACCTGCAACAGACCCTGGTGCTGGAACTGCGCCTGCCCCGTACCCTGTCAGCATTTGCCACCGGCGGACTGCTGGCCGTGGCCGGCGCCCTGATGCAGGTGCTGTTACGTAACCCGCTGGCGGATCCCTATGTGCTCGGTCTTTCCGGTGGCGCTGCCGTGGGCGCGTTGTTGGCCATGCTGGCCGGGCTGGGCGGCTTGATTGTGTCCGGTTCGGCGTTCGCCGGTGCCCTGCTGGCCACCCTGATGGTGTTCGGCCTGGCCCATGGCACCGGCAGCTGGACACCGTCCCGATTATTGTTGACCGGCGTGGTGGTGGCTGCCGGCTGGGGCGCGGTGATTACCCTGATGCTGGCCATCAGCCCCGCCCAACGCCTGCCCGGCATGCTGTACTGGCTGATGGGGGACGTGTCCTACGCCCGTTCACCCGGGCCGGCTCTGGGCCTCTTGTTAGTGGTATGCCTGTTGGTGGTGCCGCTGGGCCGCAGCCTGAATGTGCTGGCGCGCGGGCCAATGCAGGCGGCCGCTTTGGGGGTGGCTGTGCGGCCGTTGGAGTGGACAATCTATATCCTCGCCAGCCTGCTGACGGCCACTGCGGTCACCATGGCCGGCAGTATCGGTTTTGTCGGCCTGGTGGTGCCCCACATGCTGCGGCTGGTGCTGGGTAACGACCAGCGCCTGATCCTGCCCGCCTGCGCCCTGGGCGGTGGAGCCCTGCTGGTGTTGGCGGATACCCTGGCACGGGTGGTGATTGCGCCGGAGCAGTTGCCGGTGGGTGTGATTACCGCCCTGCTGGGTGTGCCCACATTCCTTTACCTGCTGTACCGGAGCCGCTGATGAATCCGTTACGGGCAAAAGAACTGATCATTGATATCCCTGACCGGGGCGACGGCCAGCCGCTGGACTTCACGGTGGAGCCGGGGCAGATGTGGGGCGTACTGGGCCCGAACGGTGCCGGTAAGACCACACTGCTGCATACCCTGGCCGGCCTGCGGGCGCCACGCCATGGGTCTGTTTGTCTCGGTGAGCACTCACTGACCGAACTCCGACGCCGGCGGATTTCACAGCAACTGGGGCTGGTATTTCAGGAGCGGCAGGATGGCTTTCCGGCCACGGTGCTGGAAACCGCGCTGATCGGCCGCCACCCCTGGCTGTCGCCCTGGCAGATGGAATCCGGTGATGATGAGCGTTTTGCGCGGGAAGCGCTGAGACAACTGGATGTGGGCCACTTGAGTGACCGTCTGGTGAACACCCTCTCCGGTGGTGAACGCCAGCGCGTGGCCATCGCCACGGTGTTGACCCAGGCGCCGGACACCTGGTTGCTGGATGAGCCCACCAACCATCTGGACTTACATCATCAGGTGTCAGTGCTGCAATTACTGACCGAACAGGCTCGTTTAGGACGTTCCATTTTTATGTGCCTGCATGACCTGAATCTGGCGGCCCGTTGGTGTGATCATCTGTTGCTACTTTACCCGAACGGTGATGCCTGCTGGGGGTCTGCGGAGAGAATGCTGGCGCCGGCCGCACTTGAACGACTCTATGATCAGAAATTGCTTACAGTGAAGGTAGATGGTGCGCCACTATTTGTGCCCAAGAAGGCCTGGTAAAAAGATTGACGCGGAGGTCAGGTACCCCCTTCCGGGACCGTCAAAAACATGGGTATTTTTGTCGAGCGCAGAGGGACATATTCACAGCGTGTTCCGGAAGGGGGTACCTGACCTCTGCTTACGCCCTTATTTTCGGACAAGTTGGCATTTATGAAAACAACCGTACCAGCCGCAATGATTACCGCCCCCGGCTCCGGCCAGGGCAAATCTATGGTGACTGCTGCCTTGGCAAGGTTACACCGCAACGCTGGACGGAAGGTTCGAGTGTTCAAGCATGGGCCGGATTACCTGGACCCGATGGTATTGGAAGTCGCCTCTGGCCAACCGGTGTACCAGTTGCATCCATGGATGACCGGCGAGGACGAGTGCCGCTGGCGATTGGCGGAAGCCACTCAGGATGCTGACCTGATTCTCGTGGAAGGCTCCATGGGATTATTCGATGGTGATCCTTCCAGTGCGGACCTGGCCAAACTCATGGGAATTCCTGCCTTACCGGTGATAGATGCCCGGGGCATGGCCCAGACATTCGGTGCGGTGGCTCTGGGATTGGCAAGTTTCGACTCGGAATTGCCGGTGAAACAGGTGATTGCCAACCGCATTGGCAGCTCCCGCCACGGTGACATGCTGCGGGAAAGCCTGCCGAAAGGCATTGAGCTGCTGGGGGCGATTCCCCGTAACGAGGCCATGAATATCCCGGACCGGCACCTAGGGCTGGTGCAGGCCGGTGAACTGGGTGATCTGGACCAGCGCCTGGATGCTGCCGCTGAAGTGCTGGCCGAAGTTGGTCTGGATGGCTTGCCGCTGCCGGTGACGCTGGAAGCTGAAACACCGGAGCCCCCACCACTGTTACTGGAAGGCGTTCGCATCGCCATCGCCCAAGATGCGGCCTTCAGTTTTATCTACCGCGCCAACCTGGACCTGCTGCGGACCATGGGGGCGGAACTGTCGTTCTTCTCGCCGCTGGCAGATTCTGCGTTGCCGGACACCGACGCCCTCTGGCTGCCGGGCGGCTATCCGGAGCTGCATGGCGCGACCATTGCCGGCAACCAGACGATGCTGGAAGCCATTCGTGCCCATTACGCCGCTGGCAAGCCGATGTTGGCGGAATGCGGTGGCTTGATGGCCTGTGTGGAGGAACTGGTGGACCACGACGGCCAGAGCCACGGATTGCTGGGGCTGATGCCGGGGCGGGCCCGCATGGCTGGCCGTCTGCAGGCACTGGGTCTGCAGGTCCTGGACACCGAACAGGGACAGTTGCGGGGCCATACCTATCATCACTCCCGCCTGGAGACCGACTGGCAACCCCTTGCCCGAACCCGCAAACTGGCGGGCACCTTAGCAGAACCGGTGTATTGCCGGAACGGCCTGGTGGCCACCTATTTCCACGGTTATTTTCCGTCCGCCCCGAAGCTGGCAGCCGGAATTTTTCGCGGGCAGGCCTTTAGCCCGCTTACAGACAAGGAGCCTGACCATGCGTGAACGCGCCAAAAACCCTGAACGCCATGCCCGTCGCATGGAAGCCAAACAGAAAATCATGCAGGAGCGCATCGCACGCGCCCAGAAAGAACAGGGCGTGTTATTGGTTCTGACCGGTCCTGGGAAGGGCAAGAGCAGTTCCGGCTTTGGTATGGTGGCCAGGGCACTCGGCCATGGCATGAAGGTGGGCATTATCCAGTTTATCAAGGGAGCGTTCAGCACAGGAGAGGAAGCCTTCTTCCGGGATCTGCCCAACGTGGACTACCACGTGATGGGGCAGGGTTATACCTGGGAAACCAAGAACCGGGAACAGGATATGGAAGCTGCCAGTGCCGCCTGGGATGTCGCCGCCGCCATGCTGAATGACGAAAGCTACGACCTGATTCTACTGGACGAACTCAACATCGCCCTGAAGTACGACTACATCGACCTTGACCGGGTACTGGATGACTTGCAGGGCCGGCCGGAGATGCAGCATGTGGTGATCACCGGCCGCTCTGCGCCGGCAGAACTGGTGGACCTCGCAGACACAGTGACGAAGATGGGCGTGGTGAAACACGCCTTCAAGGATCAGGGTGTGAAAGCCCAGAAAGGCGTAGAGTTGTAACAGGTCGATACCCATGACCACACTGATGATCCAAGGCACTACCTCCGACGCCGGCAAAACCACGGTGGTGGCCGCCCTGTGCCGCTGGCTGGCCCGCCAGGGCGTGTCCGTGGCGCCGTTCAAACCCCAGAATATGGCCCTGAACAGCGCGGTCACCATCGACGGCGGCGAAATTGGCCGCTCCACCGCCCTCCAGGCCCTGGCCTGTGGCCTGGAGCCCCAAAACGACATGAATCCGGTGCTGCTCAAACCCCAGAGTGACTGTGGCGCCCAAGTGATCCTGCGGGGCCAGGTCCACGGCAACATGGACGCGCTGGATTACCACGCCTACAAGGCCGAGGTGATGCCCTCCGTCATGGAGGCCTGGTGTGCCCTGAACACCCGTTATGACGTCATCATCGCAGAAGGCGCTGGCAGCCCTGCCGAGATCAACCTGCGCACCAACGACATCGCCAATATGGGCTTCGCCGAAGCGGCGGACTGCCCGGTGCTGCTGGTGGGCGATATCGACAAGGGCGGCGTATTCGCGCAACTAGTGGGCACGCTGGAACTGATGTCCGACAGTGAACGGGCACGTACCAAAGGCTTTATCATCAACCGTTTCCGCGGCGACATCGGCCTGCTGGAGCCCGGCCTGGACTGGCTGGCCGAACGCACCGGGAAATCCGTAGCCGGTGTGCTGCCCTACCTGCACGGGCTGGTTATCGACGCCGAAGACAGCGTGGGCACCAGCGGCGACAGCAAGCCCGACGCGCTAAACGTGATCGTCCCGGTCCTGCCCCGCATCAGCAATCACAACGACTTCGATCCACTGCGTCTGCACCCCGGGGTTAACCTCCGGTTTATCGGCCCCGACCAGCCCATCCCCCCAGCAGACCTGATCGTCCTGCCCGGCAGCAAGAGCACCCGCCACGACTTGCAGTGGCTGAAGGCGCAGGGCTGGCCACAGGCGATTCGCAAGCACCTGCGATATGGCGGCAAGGTTTTCGCCATCTGCGGCGGTTTCCAGATGCTCGGTACCGAGGTGGAAGACCCTGACGGACTGGAAGGCGAGGTCGGGACTACCGAAGGCCTGGGCCTGCTGGAAATGACCACGCGTATGGTGGCCGGCAAACAGCTGAAGGACGTGACCGGCACACTCACGATCAGCCCGGATAAAGCCGCCTTCATTGGCTATGAGATGCATAACGGAGTCACCACTGGGCCTGCTCTCACATCCCCCGTGGCTGAACTGGACGGCAAACCGGACGGCGCCATCAGTGAGGATGGTCAGGTAGCGGGCACCTACGTTCACGGCATCTTCGATCAACCGGAAGCCTGCCGCACGATACTGCACTGGGCGAGCCGGGGAGGCGACTCGGAACTGGCGGGCGAGGCGGTAAATTACCGGCAGCACCGCCAACAACAACTGGACCGACTGGCAGACCTGGTGGAAGACCACCTCGACACAGACTGGCTACGCAAACTGCTGGGCCTGAGTAAGCACGACCCACAACACCGCTGACCAATAAAAACGTAGATCGGGTTAGCAAAGCGTAACCCGACACCCAAACAGGACCCCACAATCAATGACCGACCATAATCGCCCCTTCAGCGAGGCCCAGCGTCAAGGCCTGTACCGAGCCATCTACGAACGGCGGGATGTCCGCTCCCAGTTCCTGCCCTACCCGATCCCGGCGGACGTCCTGGCCCGCCTGCTCAACGCAGCCCACCATGCGCCCTCCGTGGGCTTCATGCAGCCCTGGGACTTTATCGTCATTGACAGCACCGAGGTGCGCAAGTCCGTTCTCGACATATTCGAGGAAGAGAACCGCAAGGCCGCGAACAACTACAGCGGCGAGCACAATACCCGCTACAAAAGCCTGAAACTCCAGGGTATCCTCGAAAGCCCCATCAACCTCTGTATCACCTGCGACCGCAGTCGTGGCGGCACCCACGTACTGGGCCGAAACTCCATCTTCGAAACCGACCTCTTCAGTACCTGCCTCGCAGTCCAGAACCTGTGGCTGGCTGCCCGCGCAGAGGGCATTGGTGTGGGCTGGGTCAGTATTCTAGATCAGCAGAAGCTTGCCGCTACCTTGGGGCTTCCGGAGCGGGTCTATCCTCTGGCCTACCTTTGCCTGGGGTATGTCCGTGAATTCCTGGAACAACCGGAACTGCAGGCCAAAGGCTGGCGCTCACGGCTGCCGCTGGAAGACCTTGTGCATGGGAATGGTTGGAGCCAGCCGATTGACGATGCTGTGCTGCGTACTGCGATGAAAAACTGCAGTTAGCGTCTACCTGAATCACTGTTGTCGGGCTTTATTCTAAACTGGCAAGGCCCAGCAACAGAACGAGTTCTCCGAAAACAACGCTGGCTCCAAGGGCGTCACCTGTGTAGCCTCCGAGCTGCTTCCGTACGTACAGGCCCCAAACCAGAGCGACGCCCAGAGTTGCCACAATGCTCCAGAGCAAGATCCCTACGTGAAATTTCGTCAGCAACATCGTCATTACCGCCGTTGAAAGTCCGGCATACAGCAGCCGGTTGCGATCAAAACTGTCAGCGACAGGCTTGCTTTTGCTCTTGTCAGGATCTGTGACATACGGCAGGCACCCCATGATCAGTAATGGGGTGAGCCGGGCCACCATTGGTGATAACAGTAGCGCCAGCCAGATGGTCCCGGACTCTCCCAGCAGCGTTACCTTCAGGGCCAGTGCTGCGATCAGAGCAACGGTGCCGTACGTGCCGATACGGCTATCCTTCATGATTCTCAGTTTGCCTCCCGGCGAGGATCCACCACCAAAAGCGTCCACGCTGTCGGCCAGCCCATCCTCATGAAAAGCGCAAGTTATCCACAAGTGAAAACCCGTCACCAGAATAAGACACGTCAACGGACTCCACGCTTCTGACAAGGCAAGGTATAGCCCTGCGTACATTGCTCCGAGCATCAGCCCAACAAGAGGAAAGTAGACCGCACACTGGTTCATCAGGCGGTCAGAGTAATTGATTCGAGCCAGCATGGGTATACGACTTAGAAATCCCGTTGCCAGCCAGAAGGCTTGCCATTCCCTTGCGATAACCTGTTTGATTGTAAGCACTGGTGTGGACCCGGGTTCAGGGGCGGATTTCGAGTCTAACAGTGTACCATTTCGGGCCTGGAGTTCCTTAATCCTTCAATCTCTTTGGAAAGTGCAACCCATTCGTGTGCATGTGAATGGGATCGAACGATCATTCAATGAATCTGACCGTCAAAAGCCGATCAGTTAACAATGTCATCCGGCCCGGCACCAACTTCGAGAGAAGGGCTGAGGTTGCATTTGAGAATCCGGGGCTTGATGTCAGCATCGATCAGACAATCAATGCCCATCAGCCCCTAGTGTAGTGCATCATAATTAACGAAACATATATTTCTGCCTGGGTTAGAATAATCACTACCCCCGGTGGAGTGAATGTCATGTGTGTTGCCCCAACAATTGAACTGAGCGATGCCGCTCGAAAAGCCCTGAAAAAGGCGGCGGACTCGAACACGCAGAGCGTTCGGTTTGCGCGCCGAGCGTGGATTATCCTGCTGGCGTCGCAAGGTATGACCAACCAGGAGATTGCCCAGACGCTGGGCATTGGTCGCCTGCAGGTGGCCCGGTGGCGTGAGCGATTCCTGGAGGGCGGCATAACCGAGTTACGTCAGGACCGTCCTCGTGGTGGTCGCAAAGTACGAGTCGATACCGAGGAGATTGTGCGTTTGACGACACAATCCTGTCCGGTCAATGCGACACATTGGAGCACTCGTTCGATCGCAGCATGATCAACAAACTGTAGCCGCGTACCAACCACCTTCCCATGCGTCTCCTACTGGTCTCGCGCTTCTATTGCCCAGCTTCCGCTGTTCGCGACGACCACCAGCACTGGCGCCTGGTGACACACTGCCGTATCGATCTCCATCCCGTTGAAACCGAATGAACCGTCCCCCGTGACCACCAGCACCACCCGGCCAGGACAAGCCAGCGCCGCAGCCACTCCGAAGGGCGTTCCCACGCCAATACAGCCGAGTGAGCCAGGATCAAGGTAGGTCGTTGCGGGCAGACCCAAGCGCGCAAAGCTCAGCAAGTCGCCACCGTCAGCGACCACCACCGCATCGGCCGGTAGCACCTCGCGCAGCACCGCAAGAAGGCGGCTGGGATGCATCAGGCCGTCGTCGCCCGCTGCGGCCAGCACTCCACTCAGCGCGTCGACCGGCGTTGCCAGAATCTCGCACACGCCACGACGTTTGTCGCACAGCTCCGCTATGTTGTCCGCAATGCGCAGGAGGCATGCATCGCCGAACACGGCCGGCGAGCCATACCCCAACTGGAAATAGAGCCTGCGGCCAAGCGTGATAACCACATCCGCCTGCTTCGTTACCGGGCCGCATCGAAGCAACATTGAGAGGTGGTTCTCCGGAACCAAGCCGGGGTTTTCGCCTGTCGCCTGTGTCGAGGTATAACGCTCCCAAGCGATCCAGCAGCTGCTGCAGCTCACCTTCCGCGCCGCGCGCATCGCGGCCGGAAATGACAAGCGGGCGTTTGACGGACCAGAGGATGTCTACGCCTTGGCGCACAGCGTGGGGCAGCAAGCGCGGACGCGGCGGCGCTGCGGTCCGTTACGCCGCGGGCGCAAGGGTAGATGTCTGTATTTCCTGCGCGGCCCCTTATCGATTGAGCCGTTCACCCTCGGAGTACGGCTCGGTCGGCGTAAACACCCACCACTGAGACCGCCCGTAGAGGTTTCTGGTCCGTACTGTTCTGCCATCGCTGCCCAGGCGTTTGCGCCGATCGCAGAGCAGCACTGCGAACCGTAGTGGGAGTAGTAGTTTGCGGTGGCAGGCTGTCTTGACTACGCCCTTCAGCGTCCCCCCGCCGACGTCCGAGCGCCAGCAAGGCATACATGCAGCCAAGTGGCTTGGAGACGGCCACGTCTGTCCCCTGCCCGTTCGGATGACAGCCATACCCGTCAGACGTCATCGAGGGGACTGCCGTCCAAATGCGTGACATCAGCCCAGGATTCCAAGTGCCACTTACCGCCCTCGTAGCTGAACTGGTTGATGCTCCCATTGACCATCGAGAAGACGCGCGAACCAACATGCGGCAGCCCCATTGTGTGGCGATACAGGCCGTCGATCACGCCCCCGTGTGTGACAACCAGGATTCGCTGCCCAGGGCGACACGCTGCAAGCTCCTCAAGGTAGCCAACGCTACGCTCAAAGCCGGCCTGTGTGCTTTCGCCCCCCGGGATAGCGAACGCGACGTCTTCTTCGCTGTAGCGTTGGTAGACCTCGGGATGGGTGGCCTTAGCCTCACCGCGCGTCATGCCTTGGAAGATCCCATAGTGGCGCTCCCGCAGCCGCGCGTCCAACACCGCCTCCATCCCGATCTCGGCGGCGATGTATGCAGCCGTCGCTCGCGCTCGCCCCAAGTCGCTGCTGACGAGCAGGTCGTATTCGCCCCCCCTAAGCCGCCTGGCGAGGGCCTGCGCCTGGGCGATGCCTTCTGCGGTCAGTGGGCTGTCCAGGTGCCCCTGGATCCTCCCCTCTCGGTTCCATACCGTCTCAACATGCCGGACAATGACAAACTGCGTGGCGCTCATTTCGTAACGCGGGTTTTCCCGCAATCGCGATTAACGTTGTGTGCCAACGTGCACCCAGCCGCGGTTTCGTAACCCTTGACCACGGAAGTGAAGTTGTCTTCGCCCAGCCCCTGCTCTAAGGCGTCACCGTACAGTGAAGCGATCACAGGCGCTAGCCTGACTGGATAATGCTCATCGTTCGCGAGATCGAGTATCAGTTTGATATCCTTCAACGCCAGGCTCGTCTTGAAGCTGGCCCGGTAATCGTCTTCGATCACCTTCGAGAAACCAGTGACGAAATGCGCCGAACGCCCGCCCGAGACGGACAGGATATCGTACAGGCGCTTCGGTTCCATACCGCATTTCACACCGAGAACAAAAGCTTCCGCGGCTACGGCCACGTTGCCCAGCGACATCAGGTTGTTGACGAGCTTGACAGTCTTGGCCGTGCCAATGCCCCCGGTTCGGTTGATCTTCTTCGCCAACACCTGCAGCAGATCGAGATGCCGGTCGATTAGCTCGTCTGCACCTCCCACCTGGAAGACCAGCTCGCCGAGGATCGCCTGCGCCGGCTCGCCCGATAGCGCGACGTCGAGGATGTCGATTCCTGCAGCGGCGGCGGCCTCACCGACATGACGCATGGTATTTGGATCGATGGTGCTGGTCTCGATCAGCGTGCTCCCCCGCCGCGCCTTCGCTACAAGACCCTCACCCCCCAGGTACACGTCGCGCACAATCGCCGGATTTGGCAGCGATGTAACGATGATGTCGACTTGCTGCGCGACGGCCGCGGGACTTGATTCAATCTTCGCGCCAAGCTCCGCCGCCGCCGTCGCGGCTGCCGACGAGACATCGAACCCGACAACGCCGATACCACGATCAAGCAGGCGCTTACACATCCCGCCGCCGATGTTCCCTAAGCCAATCAGACCGACTTCATTCATGAGAATTCCTCCACAATAGGGCGCGCCTCATGGGCGCGATGCGTGCCGAATCAACAATACCCTGCACTTCGACCCTCACGACTGCACACCGAACGCGTCCGGCTTAAAAGCCAAGCGTCCCAAGAGCAGGCGAGTGGTCGCCACGCTGCTCATATTCACTCCGAAGTTCCTGAACCCGCGCTCAGTGAAGAAGCGCACTACCTTTTCGTTCACCTCCCAGCCGTAGAAAGTGACGCCCAACTCGCAGGAATGCTCGTTTCTCAGCACGGGGGGAATGAGCCGATCGATCACCTCGTCTATCTCATTTGCAGGATCCAACGGAACGAAGCCAGCAGAGTGATATGCCTTCCATGAGTCATGAGAGAGCATGAGGTCGTCGGGATACCTGTAGATGGCGGCGCAAAGGGAGCGGTAGTCGATCCATAGCATGTCAACGTGCTTGGCAATGCGAGGCAGCTCCAAGAGACCGTGTGCACTGCGAACAGCAACACCGAGCCTGAGCTTGGCGCCGCCCGCCTGCCGACAAACCTCGCGCAGTGCGACCGCCTCGGCCTCGGTATTGACCCCGCCGACCATCAGGATCACGTTGTCCGGATAGTTGGTAATCTCCATGGCGCGCACGAGTCCGCGGATCTGCGCGTGCAGAAGTTCCGGCGAGCCCAAAGGAAGCCAGATCGCCGGTGAGGGGGTGGCGTCGGTGAAAGCGGATACGACCTCGCCCGCAACCCCACTAGACAGGTTAGCGATCCGCGCCGCGAAGGGCTTTGGATGCACGACCTTCATGACCCTCACCAGCACCTCTGAGACCACCTCCTCCAGAGCAGCGAGGGCGGATGCACTGGGAGCCTCGGCACCACGTCTGTATGCCGAAACCGCATCGAGCAGCGACTCGAAACCCTCGGACGCGACCAAGGTCTCATCGATGCGGGTGCCTATGCCATGCGCGCCAGCCGCAATGGCTTCGCGTGCCATATCTGGGGTCGAAACACGATGAAAGACCGTACAACCGCTGACCTCGTCCGCGATCTGCAGAATGTGACCGGCTTGGCTCGTCGATTCGGGGCCGCGCGTATCGGTTGGCAGCGTTCCCTCAAACAGTTCTCCGGTGGACCCATCGGCGGAAACGGACATTCCCTCCGCCAACTCCCGGTCGCCCACACGAACCACGCGCCTTTCGGTGTCGATGTCGAGCTCCTCACAGCCGACGATGCACGGTTTGTCAAGTGCGCGCGCTACCACCGCCGCGTGGCTAGTCCCCCCCCCTTTTGCGGTCACGATCGCCTGTGCCGCAAGCATACCGTGGAGGTCTCGCGGACTCGTAAACTCCCGCACCAGGATAACGGGTTTGCCGCTGGCAGCCATCTGCTCGGCGCGATCAGGGTCGAGCACGATGCAGCCGCTGACTTGGCCGGGCGATGCTCCATTCCCGACCGCCAGGACCGCGTTGCCAGTGCGCGCGGATTCGACGGCCTCTGGCAGGAACTGAGGCCGCAGAACGTGACGCAGGTGATCGACTGTTACATACTGAAGCACAGTCTCGTGGTCGATAACGCCGTCGTGGAACAGGTCGCTCGCGATCCGTATCGCGGCCTCCGCGGTGCGCTTGCCGCTGCGAACCTGCAGTAGGTATAGGACGCCCTCCTGCACTGTGAATTCGATGTCAAGCAAGTCGTGGTAGGTCCGCTCCAGCGCACGCCCCAGCGATTCAAGCTGCGCGATCAGATCCGGGTGTCGCCGTCCGACAGCGTCCAACGGCTCCGGCGTATGGGTTCCGGCAACGACGTCCTCGCCCTGGCCATTCTCGAGATACTCCCCGAATACCTTCGGCGAGCCGTCGCGCGGGTCTCGAGTGAAGGCCACACCGCTCCCCGATGGGCTGCCGAGGTTACCGAAGACCATCTGCTGAACGACAACCGCGGTGCCTAAATCGTGGGCGATCTTGTGGTGCTCGCGGTAGCGCACGGCGCGACGCGAGTTCCATGACTCGAAAACCGCGACCACCGCCCGCCTGAGTTGTACCCAAGGGTCGCTGGGGAAGGCGCTGTCGGCTGCCGCGCCGACGCTCTCGGCAGCGAACCGCACTGCAGAACGCAGGGACTTCTCATCCTCGACCGCGTCGATGGCAGCGCGACTCGCATCGTCGACCAGAACATCGTCAGTAACACCGAGAACAATGTCAGCAAACATCCGCGCGAACCTCGCGAAGGTATCGGCGGCAAAATGGTAGCTGCCACCCGTGGCCTTCGCCAGTGCGACCGTGGTTTCCTCGTTCATTCCGAGGTTGAGTACCGTGTCCATCATGCCCGGCATGCTTATTGGCGCCCCGGAGCGGACCGAAACGAGTAGCGGCTTGGCCCCCTTCCCGAAGCCGCAGCCGGTTTCGGCTTCCAGCCGGCGCACGGCCTGCACGATTTCTTGCCATAGGGCGTCGCTAAGCGCACCGTCTTTACTGGCACCGCAAGCTACCGTTGTGATGACGAAGCCCGGTGGCACGGGGAAGCCTGATGCCGTCATCTCTACGAGTCCGGCCCCTTTGCCACCGAGGACGGAGGCGTCGAGATGCGTGGCCTCCGCGAAGGGGTAGACGAAGCGCTCGTCATTGGCGACGCTGTTTAACGTGTTAGCACTCATCCCTTGTCTCCAGTATTGAGCAACTCGCGGATCCGGTCCTTGATTTGCCGCGCACTCGCCTCGTCGAGTTCTGCTTGCGGCTCCGGATGCAACCAAGCCGGCGCGCCTGGATTCGGCTCGTCGCTCTGGCGCGGGACCAAGTGGCAATGGACATGGGGGTCGGCATTGCCGAGGATCTCGTAGTTCATCTTGAATGAATCGACAGCGGTTTTGATCGCCCATGCAGCGCGACTCATGTCCTCCATGAACGCCTGACGGGCGGATGCCGACGCCTCGAACAGCTCGGTGGCGTGCTCGCGCAAGGTGAGTACGCAGCGGCCGGGGAAGCGTCGGTCCGAGACAAAGCACAGCTCGCTCGCCTCGAATTGCGCGATCGGCTCGCCAAGCCGGAATCCGCAAGTGGCACAGGCCCGACCGGAAGTCATCAAACCACCTCCCGCGTGGCCAAGGTGGTGGACGGCAGTGGCGCACCAACCTCTCCCGCAACGGCATCAAGGGCCTCAAGCGTAGTGGCGGCCAGCGGCAGCCCCTCCCTGGACCGCTGCTCCGACAACTCGGCCTCCAACTCGCCGGGCATGCAGATGCGCTGCACGCCGTCGGCCCTTGGGGCATTGCGCATTGCCGACGCCAGCTCACTAGTACGGCGTAGGAACGCCTCGCGGTCGCCGAAGGCACCCGGGTCTAGCGCCTGGACGAAATGGCCGCACTTCCAAGAATCGTGGTGGGCGGCGCCCATTACGAGCGCCGGCGACACCTCGAAGCTGAACAGTGCTCCGGCCAGAGCGCCGCAGATAACCTCGTTCGCAATAATCAGCGCCGAGCCCTTGTGCTGCCCGATAGGAAGCAGGGAGCCCTCTAGCGCGACCTTCGGATCGGTCGTCGGGTTGCCGTCGGGGCCGACGGCCCAGTCAGCTGGGATCGTACCGCCGCGTTGGGCGGCGAGCCGAATCTTCTCCTTCACGCCGGTAAGCGCGGTGTCGACAACGATCGGGGGCCCTTCGAGAGTCGGGAAAGCCCACGCGACGGGGTCGTTCGACAACACCGGCTTCCGGCTACCCCAAACGACCGTATGCGGCGGTCCGTCGGTCGTGGCGTACCCGATCATCTCTTTGTCCAGCGCCATCATAGGATAGAAGGCGGCCGGCCCGAAATGGTTGCTGTTTCGTACCGCCACCGACCCACTACCATATTCGGCAGCGATGGCAATGGCCTCCTTCATCGCAAAGCGCGCCGAAAGGAAGCCCAAGCCGTTGTCGGCATCGACGACGGCCACCGCGCCACGCCGGTGAACGACCCGGATATTCGGCTTCGGATTGAGGTGCCCTAGGGTGATGCCGCGAAGGTAGCGTGGCGTGAACTGCACGCCGTGCGACTCAACGCCGCGCATGTCGGCGAAAACGACGACTTCGGCAATCTCGTCGGCGTGCGTTGGCGAGACGCCCACCGCCTCGAATAGCGAGGCTACTGTCGCCCTCAATTCGCCGCTGTCGACGAGAAACTTCCTGACTTCCGGTGCGCTCACGTTTACTCTCCTCCTAGTATAGGTGCGGTTAACTAAAAACATGTTGGTCCGGTCGCGCCAGTTTGTCTCTAGCCTACGGCGAGCAATTTAGACCCATGCCTTTATCTGCAACCGCACATCGGACTTGTAAGCCCCCGGTCTCATAGACACCGACGATGGTGTTTCTGGGACTCGAGAAACGATGAGCAACAAGCGATATACGGGCGAGTTCGAGGCGTTCAAGCAGGCGACGGAGCAAAGCTACTCGGTGGTGGCCCAGTCGGGCTCGGTGTGTCGAAGCCTAAGCCTGAATGCGGCGCGTGCCACCAACTACTACCGTGAACCGTGTTTCTCAAGTGCCTCACGAACCAACGCCTCGTAAACCGCCCCGTGAGCATGCCGCGTTCATACAGTTGCCTCAATCTCAGCAG
>TARA_R110002096_G_scaffold326134_7_pt1 | contig 29040 bp, 22 predicted proteins | sample TARA_R110002096 | Tara Oceans TARA_R110002096 (sample SAMEA4397295) | marine metagenome | biome: Polar Biome; feature: [DCM] deep chlorophyll maximum layer (ENVO:01000326); material: water (ENVO:00002006), including particulate matter (ENVO:01000060) such as... | depth 35 m
GCGAATATTGCCATCATGCAAACCAAATAAGGAAACTGGGTCGGTTTTCTCAATGGTAAATGACTGTTCTAAAAGTGTGCGTTGGTCTTCGATAATTGTATCTCCATATGTTTATGCTATGAATTTAATCATTTGTATAGAAAAATGATGTAGAACAATTGGAAGGGTGTTTAGATAGTTATGTTCCTAAAAACAACTATAAAGGCGAACATTCAAATATGATAGAAATAGAACTTAATAAAGATTTTATGTGAGGGAGTTAAGCCTCTAAAAGTTCTTGAAGTTCTTGAACACGAGCAGGGATATTTTCAGCACTAAAAACGCTACTCCCAGCAACTAATACATCAGCGCCAGCTTCTGCAACTTCCCGAATATTTTTTAGACCAACACCACCATCTACTTCAATCAGGAATGCATGTCCACCAGCCTCTCTTAGATCAACTAGTTCACGCAGTTTTTCGTAGCTGCTTTCTATAAAACTCTGCCCGCCAAAACCAGGATTAACACTCATAATGAGTACTAAATCGACATATTCTAAAATAGGTTCGATGTTGTGTAAAGATGTAGCAGGATTTACAACTACACCCGCCATAATGCCATATTTCTTGATGTTCTGAATAGAACGATGCAGATGTGGGCAAGCTTCGTAATGTACAGAGATAAGATCTGCCCCAGCTTGAACATAGTCATCTACAAAATTATCTGGATTTTCAATCATCAAGTGAACATCCATAAAAGCATCTGGTGCAGATTTGCTTGCCGCTTTTACAATGGCAGGCCCGTAACTGATATTAGGCACAAAATGACCGTCCATAATATCGCAATGAATCCAACTTACGCCACCTTTTATACAGTCTTCGATGTCTTTGCCTAGTTTAGAAAAGTCTGCGGCTAAGATAGAGGGAGCAAGTATTGGAAGTTGAAAATCCATAGTTTATTTGTTGGGCTTAGGGGTTGGAATATTAAGAGAATCTCTACGAATTTGAGTGGAATCGCTAAAAACAGCGCCTCCTTCTATTTCTTCGGTAGCGTCAAAACGTTCGGATATTATGAGATTGAGCGATTGACCTTCGATGATTTCAAGAACTTTTGGAGAAAAATCGAGAACGGTGTTCGGATCTACATCTTTAGTAGGTTGGAAGAAAATCTCACCAATTCTTAACCCCGCTTCTCTAAGTCGAAGTTGCGCTTGTGGCAGACGGAGCCCAATTATTTCGGGGATAGTTACAATCTTATCTCCTAACCCATCACTTACTACTAAATCGATGGTTGCACCCTTGTCTACAATAGTTCCTTTAGGAATAGATTGACGAAGAACGGCGTTCTTAAACCTAGATGATTCATAAGTTGTAGTTCCAACTTCGAGCCCGTAATTCTGCAATTGAATTTGAGCATTTCTTAAAGAAAGGTTGGTAACATTTGGAACTTCTACTTTCGGCTTAACTTCGGTGTTTACGGTGAGGTAAATCTTGCGATTTGGTTTTACAATATTTGCCGCTGTAGGTTGCTGATCTATTACGTAATTGGCTGGGAAAGCTGCGTTTGCCCTCCGTTCCGAAACTTCATGCCTGAGGCCGATACTTGTTAGTAGTTCTTCTGCTTCTTCTAGAGTGACTCTTGTTACATCTGGTACTGTAATACCTTCGTTATAATTGGTGTAATAAGGCATAATCACTTTATCGAGCAGAAATAGTGAACCTGCTCCAAGTATTATTATACCGAGAATAGAAAGATAAAAAATTTTACTTGTCAGAATGTGTTTAAACATATTTTAAAGTACGAGAAGTAATAGGATCTTAAAAGTGTAAAACTAATGAAAATGAATCTGAGCGCATTAAGTTAGCATGAGCTTGAAGTCGGCTATTTTTTAGTTTAACGGTCAACATACCATCAAACGCCGAGATAATATGATTTATCAAGATTAGATTTAAAATGTTCCCAGCTAATCGATAATTGTCATTAAATTCTGCGGCACTATCTCTCCCTAAGTAAAACTGAGGGGAAGAGTCGGATCCATCCCATTTATAATAAGGATTGTTGGGATTAAGTGATGGATTTTGATAAATATCAGACCACCCAGATTGGAACTGATAGTATTTACTAATCAGCTCATAATATTGCTGAGAGCCGTAGCTAGGTAAGTTATGCGAAAAATTACTAGCTCTTCTACTTTCAAATATATAGGGTGTTTCTCGCTCTACGCTGTGCAATATACCAATATTAACTTTTAGCCAATCATTAGTAGTATTGGAATAATCTGGTGATTTACCAGCAATGTTTGCAGCTAGATCTTGATATCCATTAGTTAGGCTATTTTCTTGAGAATAGTTTACTAACCATTGTGCATACGCAACTACACTCCAGTTCGAATTGGCGTAGCTCTCGTAAGCTCTTTCTTGGCGTTTTGCGGCATTGTTACGATTGAAATAATAGAATACCGTTGCAGCTTCGGTTAAAGCGTAGATACTAGCACGTACCCATTTTCCGTTGGCGGCTTGAGCCGAACCAGGAATAATTGCTGATGAAATAAAAGCAAATCCAGGACTTGTTCTTTCAGCGTTAATAAAGCTAGATCCGAATCCTTGATTGGCTTCAGGCTTGAAATCTGAAAGGGTTATTATATTATGTTGAACAGCTTCAGTCTCTTTTAAAATATTACCTGAGAAGTTGTTCAAAGGCTGAGCAATTAATGAGGGTAAAATGCCTAAAAGAAAAAAGAAAGTGAAACCAAGCTTAATCATAATAATTCAAAATCGAAGGTTAAACCAAAATGGAAAAGAAACTCCCTTCCATAAGTTACGGTATTATTTTTTGAGCCTGTTACAAAGTCGTCTGGCAAAGTAATATCAAACTCATTGAAGCCATAAGCCGCACTTACAAAAAATTTAAGTGGGAATAAATAATATCCGTTTGTCGCCAACCTCAACTCGGTACCAATTCCAGTTTTTAAATTGCTGCCAGAATCGAAAGGTGAGTTCCAGGTATTCCCTGCTTCGAAGAAAACTCGTGCATAAAGTTTATCGACCGTGAAAGGACCAGTTTGCTTAGCTAGGTTCCTAAAAATAGGTGCGAAATACGACAAACTAGTAAAGGCGGTTTGTTCTCCTCCAAGTGCAAAGTATGGATAACTACGCATGCCCATAAAGCCACCGATATAATCAGAATAAAAAGAATCATTAGGCTTATTAAAATAAGCAAAGCCTCTAACTCTAGCTTGCAAGGCTTGATTATTAGGAAGTTTGAATCCATATCGAAGGTGAAGTTCCGAAGAGTGATTTTTTGTGGATTTAAACACAGGAATTAAAGAACCGTCTTTTACGTCGTACTCCTCCAAAAGCTTGCTCGGCTGGTACTGATACCGGACATAGCCTTTCAACCCGATTGGAGCAATATCTGCATCTTTAGTGTACTCGTAGTAGTTAACAGTGTACGCCGCAGAAAAAGTAGAACCTTTGAAATATTGGTCAGAAGAACCTGTAACAAAACCTTTTAATTCATTAGAATAAAAATTATCTGTATTTACTTTGTACGGAGTGTAGGCATAACCAAACTCGAGCAAACTCATTCTGTTTAACTTAGTTCTAAGAAATATATCTACTTCCCAAATATCGTAGGCAATATCAACATTAATGGTATCAGGTGTTGCACAAGAGGTACATTTAAACTCTTCAATGGCTAGTCCGTCTTTAACATTTCTGCGCATGTTATAAAACTCGATAGAGATTGTAGGTGACCATCCTTTTTTGATGAAAGGAAGACCTCGGTGTTCTGCAATAAGAAAAATATCTCGATCTAAATCTAGAATGTGATCAGGTTTTATATAATCCGTTAAACCATCAACAGGTTGTGAACCAACACCAAGCATCACCCCACCAAATAGTGAGAGTTTATCGAGTACATCTCGTGAAGAGAAATAGATACCAGGTTTAATGTCACGGATAAGATTTTCGCCTAATTTCCCAATCTTTCCTTTCTTAATTAAAGTACCATTGTTCCCGTTAAGCTTGCTATAATTATCGAATCTTAAAACTGGGAAAAAACTAAATTTTGTATAAACATCGGTATACTTCCTGTAGGATAATTGCTCCTCACCATCAAATGTAGAAAGCGAAAAATTATATTTTCCAGTGTCTAATACGGCATGCTCATACTCGGTAAAGGCTTTGATATCCGTATCATCAAAATTATTCAGTTTGCTGTAAAGAGAATCATTTTCGTAGCTATTTATTTGGTCTACTTTAAAAGCTGGTTTATATGAACCAGTTTCAAGTGATTGTGTGTTTGAAAGTAAAGCAGTTTTAAGCTTATAACCATCGGCTTCATACTCTGAAAAGTAGAGATCATTATTTCCTGATACAAAAGGCATGAACGCACCGCCAACAACACTCGTAAGTTTTTGTACATCGCTACTTTCTAAAGACTTTGTGTAGATATTGAAAATGCCATCAGGATTACTAGCAAAATATAGTCTTTTCCCGTCCGGAGAAATAAATGGATCACGGGAATCAGTGTCTTCAAAAGTATCAATTGGTTTGATATCTCTACTATCGAATTCATAACGGAAGATATTTCTATGATCTAACTCAGCGAAAGCAAAATAAACCGACTTTCCATCAGGGCTCCATGCAGGAGTATATACTGTTTGTCCATTTGAGAATGTAGTTAACTGAGTAATATCGCCAGTTTCCGGATCGATTTGGATTAAATTTTGAGTTCCTTTATTGTATTGTACTGCAACAATCACATTGTCTATAGGGCTCCAAATAGGGGATTCAATTCGGGCTGATTGGGTTAATCTACGATGCTTTTTAGTTTCAAGATTGAAGATGAAAATATCACGATAATCTTCGCCTAGGTTATTTCGTTTGTTTACAGAATACGCAATGCTTTTACTATCTGGAGAGAAAGAAAACGAAGTACTGATGAAAGTTATAGTAGGTTTAATAGCATCTGCATGATTTGCTTCATTGGAAAAAAGTCGGTCAGAAATAACAGCGACTTCTTCATTTCCATTCGTATTCTTTAGATAAAGTGAAGCAAGACTAAAGTCTCTGCCTTTGTTAGAAAGGTAAGCAACATGGTTTCCATCTGGCGACATTTTAGGAAAGAAATTGAAAAAACCGTCTTTTTCAATATAAGTACTTGAAGTTTCTTGGAGGTTATTGGTAGCATTGGTGTAAAATTCTTTGCGTTCTGCAATCCAATCATCAAACACGGTATAACCAGAAATACCAGTAGCAATTTCTATTCCCTTAGCAACATTATAAGTGCCTTTTGTAGATAGAGCCTGAGTAATTTCACGAAGAATCTCTTCCCCAAATCGGTTGGCTAAATAAATAACAAAGGCATAACCTTGGTTGTACACAGTCTCACGTTCAAGGCTTGTTTTAGACGAGAATGTTCCCATTTCGTCTAACGTAAAATAAGTGTCGCTCAGAATTCGAGTTCTCAAGATCATATCTCGGTGAGCGTCCCAGCTTTCGTATAATAAACCTTCACGTTGATATTGAGCTGTTCCCTCTGCCATCCAAGCAGGAATATTAACAGAAACGAATGGTAGTGTAGCTATACCATTTGGGAAACCGTAGAGTACATCTGGACGGCGAACATTTTCGTAAGAAAGCCATTGGATGTAAGAAACGGGAAATCTACGAGTACGTTTCATTCCTTTTTGAATCTGAATGATGTGCGTAAATTCATGCGAAATTACGTTTCGGAACCAATTATGAGTGCCTCGAAGTGGAGTGTCTAACGCTGGCAACCAGATATCAATTTTGTTATCGAAGAAATAGGCGGCACCGTTTGAGTAATCTTCACGATCTTTGAGCACAATACTCACTTTCTCATCTGGCTCATGCTGATACAATTCGGTGATAGGTCCGTAAATCTCCTCAGCAATTCGCACTATAACTTTAGCAGAGCGACTGTTTCCCTCTTGAAACTGAATCATGAAATGATCGCTTTCAATGGTAAACCAAGGAAGGTGATTTTGGGAATAATCGTAATATTGTGGGTTAGTTTGAGCACTAGAAAAAGAAGGACTTAAAACGATCACCAAAAGCGCGATGTATAAAAAGATAGTTCTCATTAATGCACCACCGCAATTTTAACAAGTTTCGATTCAGATTTACCGTTCACTGTTGCTTTCACGAGCGCATAATAACCGCCACTAGCCCAATTGTTGGTGTTAAGTGTTATTTCCTCGGGTTGTCCGCCAGTGGATTGAAATGTATTTTTATAGACCAATTTCCCACTTAAACTCATAATGCTAACTTCTACAGATCCACCGGGAGATTCTAGCTGAAAGCGCAAATGGGTTTCAGCATTAGCTGGATTGGGCCAATTATAGGTTTCTTGAGAATTAAGAATGGTAAAATTTACAGGAGTAGGGGTGGTATTTGATAATACACCTCCTATCTTGTTGTATGGATCGTTACCGTATTTACTCTTCCAAACAGCATTTGTTAGTGCGTTGAAATCCCAGCTTCTAAGTTCTCCAGTTTGACTAATTGCAATTATCTGCGTTCCATCTATAACAGGATTCAAAGCCTTAGAGCTTGCTGAAGAAACACCTCCAACATAGAGCGGAGAAAACTCAAACTCTGAACTTGTATGATTATATAATCTGAGATTGACATCAAATTGGTTCTGAACGGTTAAAACTAAATCTAACTGTCCATCGGCATTCAAATCTCCCACTAATGGCGTCCCAACTAGTTTATCAGAAGAGTTTAAAATAATTGGAAAACCACTTAAAGTAGCGCCATTGTAATTTATCGCATTGATATTATTCTGCGAATAGTCTATAAAAATGAAATCAAGCTCGCCGTCGTTATCAAAATCTACAATGGCTGGCCAGTCAATTTCACCACCTTCGTAAATAGTTTTAAATGGAGATTCGGAATTTGGGTTTACTAGTGTTAGTCGGGTATTTTCAAGAATGAAAAATCCATTCGCTCCACTTTTAAACTCCATATTGCCAACATAAGAACGGTAAGAACTAGGCGTTTTAGTAAAGTCTGAAATTGAAGCTTCAGCCATACTGAATGCTATTGAGTTGGTTGAGTTTGATGCGAGTCCTGAAGTTAACCGTTTTGATTCCTGAACAGGATTAGGCCTGAAATTTGGGAGTAATTCTGAAGTTTGTTCAACATAACCAAAAGTAGTTCCATCAACGGCGATGGTGTCTCCCTGTTGAGAACTGATTAACCCGTTATTAATTGGAGTAACGAAGTCAGGTTTTTGAACCCATAAATCATTCTCTTTTAGATAAGGCGAAATCATTAGTTGATTGCTTTGAATCTCTCTTTTAGGAATGTAGATAGATTCCCCCGTCAAAGGCTGCTGAATATTTCCAGATGCTACTTTTGTAACTTTATTAGAGTCTGGATAGAAAAAATAAGCTCCATTTGAATAAGGAATAATAACGGTTTCTAAGTCAGATGAAACGGCTTTTGAAAGCGCTAACGGAAATGAGTTAGAGTAGTTATCTGTTAAGCTATAAAATTCGTTATCATCTATAAAAATAGAGTGAGAAACGGTTGGGGCGTTTTCAGGTATTAATGCCTCAATCTTAAAATATGCCGTTGGTAAATTGGTTGAAAAATCATAGAAACGGAAATACGAGGTCGCACCAGAATTACTATTATTATTTGGTGTTGAAGTAGGAGAAAATTCGTTTTTGTAGAGAATGATGGTGTTAGATTGTGTAATTACTCTGTAATTATTTCCACTCCACCAAAAATCAAACGGTGTACCTAAAGCTGGCGAGTTATCACTTCTATTAGAAATGGGCCTTCCAATATCTTGGGCTCCATCAGCCTCTTTCAGAACAATACCTCTTCGTCCTACATTATTATTGATGGTTCCATCGGCAAGCTGGTTTTGAATAACAGCTTCATCAATATGCCATATAAGAATACCGCCGTTTAAATAGCGATCATCAGCGGTGTTTTCTCTTTCATCGGCTCCAATGTCGAATCCACCGGGTAAACTCCAATCAAAATTATCTACATCTATAAGAACGCCAGCTTCTAAGAGCGTGTCAAAATCTGCTTCTTGGTACACAAATTGATCATTGGTATTAAGGAAAGTTTGCTGAACTGTAGAGCCATCAGGTTTCTGAAAGGTTAAAGTTACGCCGCTATTATTGAGGTCACGATGTCGGTTTTCTATTAAGAAATATTCGGTGGATGAAATCTCATATTTAGCAATACTGTTTGGGGCGTTTAGTGTGGCCGCTGGTAGTGAGATTGAATCTGGTGCCATAACAAGAAACGGAGTAGACCATCCTAAAAAGGTTTTTTCCCAAGCCGAGGGTTCAGGTGGAAATAATCCGTTATAAGAAAAGAAGCTGGCACCGTCCATAAGTCCAAAACGACCAATTCCTGATTCTCCCGTTTCTGTATTGAAAAGATCTGGTAACCCTAAATGGCTTCCAATAGATGCGCATAATAAGCCATTAATAGAAAGTGGGAATACAAACTCGTTTTCTTGAATGTCGAGCCCTCGGCGCGATTCCGTGCGGGGGATAATCAAAGAGTTTGTTATTCGGAAAGAGCCGTGATTAATCTCAAATCCATCAAAACTAGGATTGTCTAATAAGTCACCGATGCCTTTCTTGCTCAAATAAATAGAAGGAATGTCTAAAGGTGTGATATCTAGAGTGGTACCTGTGAGCTCAATATCTCTACCAATACCAGCGTGGAAAATTACAAAAGCAGTTTCATCTGGATTTAAACCTGTGGCATCAAACCCGCCATTTTCGTTTACTTTTGCCCAAGAATCTCGGATTAAGTACGCTATTTTCTCGTTGGTAAAAGTTTCTCCAGTAGGAGAGTACTCTTCCATTTTTTTATCGAGGCGATAAACTTGTGGGAGAACTTGATAGCTGATGTTTAGTTGCCCATCAGAGGACTTTTCAAAATAGTTCTTTGCAAACTCTAAGTGAGATTCAAAATAATATTTATCATGAGGAAGAGGTTCAACGCGTTGGTTAACCACATTTTCGAGATATGGTAACCCACCAGGGCCAAAAATTCCTGTACCAGAAGTTAGCCTATTTGAGTCTGGCTCAAACTCAACCATAATAGCCACAACATTTAGCGTTCCTGTAGTTGGAACTGCATTTTGTTGAAGACTAGGAGTTATAGAATGGCTTTTTTTTATAGCAATTTGTTGCGCAAAAGCCGCTGGCTGGAAAATTAAAAAGAGCATGGGTAAATTCCACATGCTCTTTAAGAAAGATTTTATTGAAAGCATTTACACTAGTAGTTCAAAAGAATGCTAAATCGGAGAGTATTTGCTAACGGATGGTCGGATTCCAACGTTTTTATATAACTGAAATCAACTCCAAATTGGTTGTATCTAAGTCCTGCACCAAAAGTAATATACTTTCTATCGCCATTGTTTGGGTCTTCATAATAATAACCACCACGAAGCGCAAAACGCTGGTTATACCAATATTCCAAACCAGCACCAATCATAAATTGTTGTAATACACCTACATCAATAGTTTGGCCTCTTCCGTCCAAACGCTCATAATTTCCCCAAGAATCAACTAGAGCTTTTAATGCTCCAACCGATTTATACTCGGTAATAGTTGAATCTCCACTAGGAACTTCAAAGCCCTCTTTTCTAGCCATTACCTTGGAGATGTCTATAGCGAATGTAAGCTCGTTGATATTATCCTTGTCTAAAGAAAGTTTTAGAGCAGGACCAAAACGAAGAATAGTTGGGATTGGATCTTTTTGGGCGTTATCAGAATACTGAATACCAGGCCCTAAATTTGAGAGGTTCAAGCCAAAGCTAACTTCGGCTTTAGATTCAGCACCAACGTTAAAAGTATCGGAGCGGTAAAGCATAGCTAAATCAACGCCAACACTTGTGCCCGGATTTACTTTTTGCCCAGATACCTGAGCCCCACTAGCCAAACTAGAGTAAATGATACGTAAACTACTACCTAAGGCAAGATTTTTATTAACCTCGGTACCATAAGAAAGTCCTAGAGCAAGTTCATAACTATTAAACCTTGAAATAATATCAGGGCTATCTTCGGCTGTTTGAGATTGTTCACCAAGGTTTAAGTAAGTGAGATGTCCACCAAAAGTACCTAAGCCTTCTACATATTGTTTAATAACTACGTAATCGTAAAAAAGGTCATTTACATTAAAGTTAGCTAGCCAGTTTGAGTGGGTGATGCTAGCTTGGTTACCACGTTGAAATCCCAAACCAGCAGGATTCCAAAACATAGCAGATGCGTTATCGGCTATTGCTACTCCAGTGTTACCCATACCTGCTCCACGAGAATCTGGTTCAATCTGAAGAAATGGAACACCTGTAATTCCAACCTGAGCTTTTGAGAGTAGGGGGTTTAAAACAAAAACCCCTAATGTGATAAAAAATAATATCCTTTTCATACTACTGATAGTTTTTTTAATGATGAATATAACGCATTAATAGAAAATTAATGTGCTCTATCTTATGATTACGAGCTTTTCGATTTTTTCTGTTGATTGTTTTCCTTTCGGGGTATCTGTTGTAACCCGAAGCACATAAATATAAGTACCGTTGCCCAAGCGATCATTATCCCGGTCACGGCCATTCCATGAAATATTGGCATAATTACTAGATGTAATAATTGATTCTTTTAAATGCTGCACTGGCTTGCCGCTTAACGTGTATATCCTAACGGATACATCAAGCGGATTACCAGGCTGGTTATGTTCAAACGTGAAAGAAGTTTTGTTATTCATTGGGTTCGGATAGTTGTAAATATTCCGAACAGCCAATTCTTCTTGTGCAGCTACTTCAAAGAAAATTTCTTTTTCAGTAGGATTGTTGTGCACGTCCCATGCTCGAACTTTAAGGGTATAGCTACCTTCTGGAAGTTCATCCAGAGGATACTCGATACGCCCCCCTGTAAAGTTGTTTAAATTGCCCTCATAAAAATCGTTGAGGATTATTGTTTGTTGAGGTTTGGTATCGATAGTAGCTATTATTTCATGTCCAACTCCTGTTCCTGATGTGTTTATTCCTGATTCATCTTCTAGTTCTACATATAAAGATGGAGAACTGTTCACGAGTGTTCCGTTTATGAAACTCTCATCGTTTAAAAAAATATTTAATGCGGGGCCCGTGCCATCGTTAACTGCATCTGGATTTAAGCCATTAAAACGAATGTTTGTGTACGCACCACTTGCGGTTTTCCCGTCAGCTTCAGCATAAAGAAGAACTCTGCCTGTATTTGCTGACGAGCTAATGTCTTTTGGAATAATAACGGGTAATGTGAACTGACCATTAACCACATTTGCTTTACCTTTAAAGAGAATGTCACTTTCAATAGAATATTCGCAATCATCTAAATTACAATCCGTTTGTGGGTTGTTTATCCAAGAACGTTCAGGTAAACTAATAGATCTGCGAGCATCATAAATAGTTACGGATGACTGCCCGTTGTATTGCGTATCTGTTGCGCCATTTGCATCCAAAATCGCTCCTGATAGTTCAATTGTATCTAACGCTCTAACGGTAATAAGAGTATCTTGGCTGTGTACATCAATATTTGAAATACTTGAAAGCTGAGCTCTTTTTGATGGCAATTGGAAAACACTAGCAGGGTCGCCCAAAAGTACAAATTTCTTATTATTTAGAGAGGCTCCGATTCGCGAATTAAAACCAGCAAGAATAGTATTTTTGGTCTGCATAGCTATATCGCCTAAACGCTTAGGTGTGCCATCAGGATTGCGCTCTGACATTTTTTGAGAAAGCGCTATGCTTAATGCAAAGTTAGTGTTTGTGCCAATTAAACTGCCTGTATACACAACGCGAGTGGTTGTAAATGAAGCGATGGCACCACCATTAGTTGCTAAAACGAATTTTTCCGCTCCAGATTGAGCACCCGTATCATCATATCTTCCAAACTGACAGGTAGCAGTTATAAGAACACATAATTTATCTTTGTTTGTGAAATCAGTAATGTAATCAGAAGTGAAGAGCTCTTCATCGGTTAACGTTTGTTCGTTTCCATGGCCTAGATAACTAAGAACTAAGGTTCCGTTATTAATGGTAGACATTAAGTCTTTAGTAGCTTCTGGAATTTGTCGACCAGTGCCATTAATCTCAATGGGATATGAAAATTCATAAATCTTTTTTATGCGAATACCAGGCTCGTTTACATTCATCATTTCAGCTGAAAGATCAGCGTTGAAAGTATGCAGATCTTTGTTTTCAAGAGGTTTGGGAAAGTCATCGTCTGCTGCAAAAGTAACAAGGCTTTGCCAAGTACCTTTATTTTTTGGGTTTTCGTATGTTTTAAGCTTGGAAATGTAAGCTCTTGCTTCGGATGAAGTTTGTACTGGTATTCTGCCTATACCAATATCCATTAGGAAAGAATCTGACGTTCCACCATTGCCAAAATTGCCTTCGTTATCATCTAAGTATGCAAAGTAATCATCTGTGCCAAAAGTACCTGTTCTGTGAACCGATTCTTTACTTTCATACGTAATTACATGATTAGTTAGACCATTTTTAATTATTCCTTTGGGATCATAGGAAGTATCTCCAAAAAGAAGTAAATATTTTGGAAGTAACTCCCCATTAGAAAGTGCCTCATCATAAATGTATTTCACATAATCTCTTAAAGCAGAAGGATCTTTTAGGCCACCAGAAAACTCGTTAAATATTTGGCTTTGAGTAACAACTAATGGAATTAGGCCTTGAGTAGAACGATATTCTGCTAGCTCAAGAGCTTGAGATAATAATTCCTCTGAGGTAATAACAATATAATCTGGATAGTTTGTAAGCTCTTTAATATTCTGATTTGGGATGAGTTGCCCTTTCTTAGGGCTAAATAAGTTATTTTGAGCAATTACCTGTAGGTTACTGCCTCTATAATAAATGAGCTCAAAATCGTTACCAGACGCAGATACAGATAGTAGCTTTGGCGAAATCGGATTCGAAATATCCATTACATAGGGCTGGGTAGAGAAGCCCTTTAATATGTATGTAGTTCCTTCAATATTGTCAGAATTATAAGGTGTGTTAAACAATAAGTTATTGTCATTAAGCACAAGTTCTCTCTGAACAACAATCCTCAACCAATCTATAAACAATTGATCGTTTGAACTATTGAAATTCGTTTTAATCTGAAGGTCAAGTATTCCATTCTCAATAGTTGGAGTAACTGATTTAGAGAAGGTTACACTATTTGCAGAGCTATATTCACTAGCGTCAAAATCAGAAATGGACGAAATCGAAACAGTAGATAGGGATGAAGTATTTAGCTTTATATCTGTATATAGGCGACTTAAAGAACGCCCATAAAATTTACCAGCTATTTTTACTGTTGAGTTTGGCAGTATTCCGGAAAGTGTGTCTTTGAAGATAGATACAAAATTACCGCTTTGTGAGGAGTTAACTGTTTGACCAAGCCATTCTCTACCTGAGCGTATTTTGGATTCCGATTTTGTGAGCTCATCGTCTTTCCATATAAAATCTTCGAAAGTGGTGGTAGTAGATGTGGAGCTTAACGAGCTGTTAGCAGGGGTAAGCCTTAAACCAGCATCAGAAGCAATGGTTAGATAAATATAGCTCTCAGTACTATATGGATGGACTTGATGAAGAAAGTTGTTACCAACTTGATATGACAAGTTGGGGCTGTTTGCGTAAAAGATAACTCTATCGTTCTGGTCGAAACTTGCATCAGCTTCACCCTCCACAATAACGGGTATTTGAACAAACTTAGGTTTTGTATCGTTATTTGCTTCGGGTAATAGTTTTCCACCAGTTCCCCATAGCTGAATATTCTTAGGATTTATACTATTTGGATCGATTCCTAGATCAGAAAGATAAGAGCGATCTATAGAGTAAATTCCGTTTTTTGAAATAGGAATCTTATACCACGTTCCAGCTGCAAGGGGTAACGAAACTGCTTTTTTGCCTTTTTCCAAGGTCAACGCCGATTGTTTAGTAGCTTTATATACTCTGAATTTTAGATATCGAGTAACTAAAAGTTCGTTTTGATTATAGCGAGCTATATTAATTCGAATAGGAGAGAATTCTTTTCCTTTAAAAAGTCCTGGTTCAAAAAATTCTATAACAGCCGAAGAGTCAGAAGATAAGAGTAATGATTTAGCCTTATTTAGGTTTTGGCTATTAGAACTAGTGCTTATCGACTGTTCAAGTATTTTGTATTGAGGTGAACCATTAACAAAAGGAACTAGCATAGAGCTAGGGGGCAATGCACGTAGTTCTTCGTTCTTAAGTTCATAATCTATGAAAGAAGAAGTTTCAGCTACCACCTGTATACTTTGTGCCAAAACACTATTTGAGCATACTAGTAAGAGCCACCCACAAAAAAGTAGAGGACTAAATCGCATTAATTTATGACGGTCTAGAGTAAATGTTTAATGCACATTTGTGCTTAGATAGTAGCTTTGTAGTATATATTCTTCTTTTGAGTAGTTAAGACTTAAACAGGAATTAAATTATCCCTACAGATTGGGAGTCTGTTATGTTGAATTATTGGTTGGGTAGCGTTTTTACTGATTCAATATGGTTTGTTCAAAGTCTAACGTTATTATATGCCAGAGAATGAATAATGTCAAATGTAAAAGCGCCTTTTTTTCAACTCTTTTTAAAATTATAGCATTTCGACCACAAGTGCAGAGGCGCCACCGCCACCATTACAGATGCCTGCACAACCATATTTCCCACCAGTTCGTTTGAGTGCATGCAATAGTGTTACAACGATGCGCGCACCTGAACAGCCAAGAGGATGCCCAATACTTACTGCTCCACCATGAATATTTACTTTCTCATGATTCAGTTTTAAAATTTGATTATTAGCAATTGAAACAACAGAAAATGCTTCATTAATTTCGAATAAATCAACATCTTTGATGGATATACCAGCTTTTTTTAATGCAATCGGTATAGCATCAGAAGGAGCAGTTGTAAACCATTCTGGTTCTTTAGCAGCACTCGAAGAGCTTAGAATTTTTGCGAGAGGTTTAAGTCCAAGTTCAGTAGCTTTTTCAGCACTCATGATTAAAAGAGCTGCGGCACCATCGTTAATACTTGAGGCATTTGCAGCAGTCACAGTTCCTGCTTTGTCAAAAACAGGTCGTAAACTTGGTATTTTGTCAAAATTAACTCGACCAATTTCTTCATCTTCATTAACAATGGTTACATTACCTCGGCGATCGGTGATCTTGACTTTTATAAGCTCATTTTCAAAATAGCCTTCTTTTTGTGCATTCATCCCTCTTTTGTAGGAAGTTATTGCAAAGTCGTCTTGTTGTTCTCTTGAGATGTTACATTCTTTCGCACAAAGTTCTGCAGCATTTCCCATTGCATAGTCGTTGTAGACATCCCAAAGGCCGTCTTTCAATATCCCATCTTCCGATTGTACATGCCCATATTTTGAGCCGAAGCGTTGCTTTGGCAAATAATATGGCACATTGCTCATACTCTCCATTCCACCAGCAACAATTATATCAGCTTCTCCTAAACGGATTTGGTCGGCAGCAATCATAATTGCTTTCATACCCGATGCACATACTTTATTAACAGTAGTAGCAGGAGTTTTAACAGAGAGACCAGCTTTTAACGCAGCTTGACGTGCAGGTGCTTGGCCAATACCCGCAGATAAAACATTCCCCATAACAACTTCCTGAACGTCATCCGGTTTGATACCGCCAGATTTTACTACTTCAAGAATTGCCATACTTCCTAGTTCTGGCGCGGTGAACGAAGATAAGCTTCCACCAAAAGAACCTATTGGAGTACGTTTTGCTTCAACAATTACTACATCTCTCATGAAGAACTATTTTACTGAATTTGGATTAAAAAAAGCGCTTTTCTGCACTCTAGAAGATACTAAAAAACTACAGCTAAATTCTATTAAAATGCTTTGTTTAAATCATCTATAAGATCGTCAACATCTTCAATGCCTACAGAAAGTCGAATCAAAGAATCTTTGAGTCCAGCTTTTTCACGCATCTCTTTTGGTATGGAGCCATGAGTCATTGAGGCTGGGTGACTTATAAGAGATTCAACACCACCCAAACTTTCAGCAAGAGTGAATACTTTAGTATTACTCATAAATTTGATAGCAGCTTCAATAGAGTCATCTTTCAGAGAAAAAGAAACCATTCCTCCAAAATCATCCATCTGTTTAGCCGCTAGCTTGTGCTGAGGATGAGATTCTAATCCTGGGTAAAATACTGAAGCTACTTGCTCATGATTCTCTAAGAAAGTTGCAATTTTCTTAGCATTATCAACGGCACGTTGTACTCTAACATGTAAAGTTTTTATTCCTCTCAAAGTGAGATAGCAATCCATTGGGCCAGGTACGGCACCACAAGTTTTAACTTGATAGCGCAAATTCTCCATGATGGCCTGATTAGATGATGCAACAGCACCATGAATTACATCGGAGTGACCAGCAAGGTATTTTGTTGCTGAATGTAGTACAGCATCTGCACCGAACTCTAATGGGCGCTGTAAATATGGAGATGCAAAAGTATTATCAACTACGGTAAGAACATTATTAGCCTTTGCAACCGTAGTTAAAGCCCTAATATCTACAACTCGTAAAAGAGGATTTGTTGGTGTTTCAATCCAAAGTAGCTTTGTATTGGGTCGGATTTCCTTTTCAACAAGGCTAATGTCAGTCATGTCTATAAAAGAGAAATCAATGCCGTATGGCTCAAAAACAGTAGTAAACAAACGATAAGAACCGCCATACAAATCATTTGTAGCGATAATATGGTCACCTGGACGAAACATTTTCATCAAAGCATCCATCGCTGCAACTCCACTAGCAAAACAAGCACACTCATCAGCACCTTCAAGCCCAGCTATTAATTTCTCCAGAGCTGTTCTTGTAGGATTACCTACACGAGCATAATCATAGCCTTGGTGAACATTAGGCGCCTCCTGTGCAAAAGTGGAAGTTTGAAAAATGGGTGGCATTACAGCGCCTGAAGTTTCTTCGTTGTGTTGCCCAGCGTGAATAGTTTTGGTATTGAATTTCATTCGGTCTTAGCCCAACTACTTTTTAAAGTATTTAAAGTTCGAATTTTGTTATCAATTTGGTCATTTTGAGGAGCAAGTGCAGATAAATTGTTGTAATAAGTGATTGCAAAATCAACTAAGGTAAGTGCTTTGCCTTTTATGGTTGAGTTGTCCTCCTCAAAAGAGGTTTTCATTAATGAAAAATAATTTCCTGCCATGTTATTATAGAACACAGCGAGGCTCTCAATAAACTCAACGTCTGAAGTGTCTGTTGAGTATGCTTTTATAAATTCTTTTTCGGCTAACTCTGAAACGCCTTCAATTTCAACTTTAATACTCTCAACAGAGCTAGAGTCGTAGGTTACATAAGCTGCAGTAAGTTCCTCAAATAGGCTAGAAGCTTCGTTATAAAGTTGTGTTCCGTAAACATTATGTAGCTTGGCATCTTTGGGGTAGTAGTTTACTAACTGATTTAATAAATCTAACGCATCTGCATTATTCTCGGCAGCTATGTAGGCGTTAACTAATCCAAATGCCACATTTTTGTTTTTAACTATATCTGTATTGGCTAAGTTGTAGTAATAGGCCGATTGTTCAGCATTTCCCACCTCAAGGTAAAGAAAGCCTAAGTCTTCAAACAGTTCAGCTTCATTTTCAACGACAAAGCGAGCTTCGTTTAAAGTTGCAATAGCTACATCAACATCACCAGAATTGTACTGGGCTATCGAAAGTGATTTGTAGCCTTTGATTTCAGTTGGCTTTAGTGAGATAGAGTTTTTGAAATGAGCAATAGACTCGTCATAAACATTATTTTTACTGCCGGCCTCATAACTTTTAAGGCCAGTATTGTATTCTTTCGTCCAATATCCCAAAGCTAGGTTATCCACCTTGTCTTGAAAAGAAGTATCTTCAATTGCCATGGTTTTTGTTTCATCTAAAGCCTCAATCATATTTTCGTAGAAAGGCTTTCTTTCAGATACAGAAACATGATCGGCTAGCTTACCATTGATGGTAGCTTTTAGATAGTATAAGTCTGGCTGATTGGGATTTTTTTCAAGTTCAGCTTCTATTGCATTTAGGGCGCTATCATAGTCTTTATCAGCTATTAAAGCGTCTACATTTACATTAGTAGTAGCACAAGAACAAAAAAAACCGATTGCAAGCACAAGGCCTGCAAGTCGGGTATTAAACGGATGGTTGGATAAAATCATATTAATAATATAGATTACATTCCAGCTTTTTTCATAGCTGCTTCTGCTTTATCGTTCATTCCTAGAGAGGTATACACTCTAAATAATGAAGTCCAATAGTCAGTATTGTCTGGTGCAAGTGAAGTTGCTTTCTCGTAGCTCTTCATTGCTTTAGTTAATTCAGCCTTGGCTTCTTTGTCTAGATCTGCAGCTAGATTGTTGTCTGTAGTTGCATTACGTTCTTCAAATAAAGACGCTGCTTTGTTCTGGTATACAATACCTAAAGTATTATATGCTGGCGCTTCCTCAGGTAAAAGTTCAGTTACCGTCTTTAATTCTGAAATTGCACGAGTGGTAAGTTTTTCAGATTCTGTCTGCTTTGCCGCAATGTCACTACGTAGTGTAGATATATTTTTTTCGACCTTAGTTTTTTCGGCGCCTTTTAGCCCTCTTAGGCTGCGGTCTAAATCAAAGATTTTATCATAACTAGCAGAGATTTCTTCATTAATATCGCTAGCCATAATATATATCTGTGTTCCTATTACTAGATGGTATTGGGGGTTACTAGGATCTGTAGCAATAAGATCTTCAAGAGCAGATATTGCTTCGTCTTTTCGGTCGGTTTTCATGTAAGAATCAGCGATTTTTTGAACTAAATCCACTGAATCAGGATAAAACTCAATTGCTTCTTCGAGAACCGTAACAGCAGATTCGTAATTTTCAGTAAGCATATAGAAAGAAGCAAGGTTGCTAAAGTCAAAAGCAGCTGGAACTTCCTTTTTTTCAATTACTGCAGTTAAAGCACCAATTGCACCTTTGTAATCTTTTTTCATTCTATAAACTTCAGCAAGAACTTCAAAAGAAAGTGTACTGTCAGGATTAATAGTAACTGCATTCTGTAAGTGGTCTACTGCAATTTCTAATGGATTGTCAACAGGAGCTAAAGTAGTATCGCCACTTGCAAACTGAACAGCAGCGTTGTGTTCAACACTCCATTTGTTTCTAATAAGGTCTTCAGATTTTAGCGCAACTAGATTAATTGGTTCGTCATTTGTAACCTCCATTGCAGACACTAAAGCGTCTCTCATTTTCTGGTAGGCATCTTTTCGGTTTGCAACAACAGGGTTATTATTTGCTATCTCGCCGTAAGCTACGCCACGGTAGTAATAAGCTTCTGCATTGTTAGGGTCTTTTGCTAAAATTGAATCTACTGCAACCAATGTTGCTTGGTAATCCTTAGATGTAACACCTTTTTTTGCTTGGCCGATGAATGATTCATCACCTCCGCAACCCACCAGCATGGCCGTAAAAACAGTAAGGGTAAGCAGGCTATTGATAAGCTTTTTCATGTTTGTAAAAATTGAGAGTGGTTGATTTCAAGTTGTTTTGATATGTTGTTAAAAGTAACTATATAAAGCGCTTTCCGCAAAAAAAGGAAACAGCTTTACAGATTTAATATTAAGTTTTATAAATAGGATAAATTATGAAGAAAATTATTTCAACAGAGAAGGCTCCTAAGGCCATCGGCCCATATAGCCAAGCAGTATTACTTAATGGAGTTGTGTATTGTTCCGGACAAATACCTCTTGATCCAAGTTCAATGGAAATAGTTGGCAAAACAGCTAAAGAACAAGCTGTTCAAGTAATGAAAAACCTTTCAGCGGTTCTTGAAGCGGCTGGATCCGATTTCTCTAAAGTTGTGAAGTGTTCTATATTTTTAGATGATATGGGTGACTTTGCCGAAGTAAATGAAGTATATGGAAGTAATTTTACTTCTGAACCTCCTGCTCGAGAAACAGTAGCTGTGCAAACTTTACCAAAAAATGTGCTCGTTGAAATCAGTTGCATAGCCCATTTGTAGTCAAAATTAGAGCTGGAAGATAGCCTCAGAAATATTTCCAGCTCTGTCTTTTACTTGAAAATATATCTCATTTACCTTTTTTGGTACAAAGCCAGGTAAATAAAAGGTAAACTCATTGTTTTCGTAATCAAATTCAGCAATCCCTCTTTCTTTATTGATAATGAAAACTGCTGTAGTAAAATCTATGCCTGATAATGAATCATTGGCTTTTATGGAAAATACCCGTTCACCGTTATCTAATCGATGGTATATTGGCTGGTTAATAGTTGGAGGGAGAGTATCTTGAGCTAATCTAAATGCTCCAAAAGAAGATGTTGAGGCATAAATTGTATTCCCGGATACTTGTGAGTTTATGAATGATAGTTTGCCACTACTGGGATTGTAACTGTATAGATTAACACGATCTGAATCGGTTAAAAAATCTCCAACATAAATTTGTAGCGCAAAAGCATTTCTGATAGGCAAGTTTTCTGGTAGTAAATCTATCTGAAGAGTGTGGCCGTTGAGCGTATAAGATTGTAAAATACTTAAAGTGTCAAAAAAGCTACGTTCAGGAAAGGTAGTTGTTAGTCTATAATCAGGAGTTGTTACTACCGATTTAGCATTTGGATTTATTCGTGCTAGAGTGGTATTTAAGTCGACTAACGGTTCTATAATTCTCTGATTGATTGTAGAATCCCAAAGTGTGCCGTAGCTGAAATTTTTCAAATCTAGATAAGTTGTATCAGCAAAATCAACCCAATCCTCATGCCAGTAAGCATCTTTCAATTTCGAAATGGTAGGTGTCGACTCTTTAATAGACTGGGGAATGTCTGGAATAAATTTAAGAGTTGCGGTAGACGTATTTCCATAGTAGTCTCTAGCAATGATGGTATACGGCTCATTAAAAGTGCCATCAACATTATTTTGGTGCGATATAACAAATGGATTGTCTGCATCATCCTTTAAAAATAAACGTTGATAAGAGCGACTTCTTGAAGTCGGGGATTTTGTTCGGTCAAGGAACATGTTATCAGCTTGGTCGAAATTAAAACGCTGAAGCTTTTCGACAAATAAGGTGTCGGATCCTGATAAGAGAATAAGTTCATAAATAGCATATTTGTTATACACCTGATCGGCTCCGTCATATACATTTACACTAATCCCTACCGTGCCACTAACTGATATTTCCCCTGCGTCATATATGCCTGGGCTCACTCTTTTAGGGGAAATTTTTTTGGGGAGTAACTGCCTCTCAATAGTGGTTGTTGGCGTTAAAGGCTCTACCAAAATGGATCTAAAAGTTGGAGATACAGTATCTATAACAAAAAGATTGGAACTTAGCGGGTTGATAGGTTCGTTTTTTTCGTTTCGAATTTCGTAATGCAAATGTGGTGGTCCAATTCCAGTAGATCCTGTGTAACCAATAACCTCACCTTGTCTTACATAAATCTCATCGGGTTCGAAAAATCCGTCCATCTCATAAGAATAAGTTTCTAACCGAACGCTATCTGCTTTTTGTTGAAATCTGCTGGTGAAACGCTGAAGGTGAGCATAAACGGTGTAAGTACCATCATCATGTTTAAGGTAAATAGCCTTTCCATAACCAGTATTAGTTATCGATAAGCGACTTATAACTCCTCCTCTAGTTGCATATACTTTATATCCTTCCCTTCCCCATGTTTTTATATCTAGTCCAGCGTGAAAATGGGCAGAACGAGTTTCACCAAAAGTAGAAGACAGAAATTGGCCTGCATTAGTGGGCCAGATATGTGTGGTATCAAGGAGCTGAGATTGGCTGATTTTCGGTATCAGAACAATAAAAAATAGGAAATAAAATTGCTTCAAAATTATTCTACGCTCAAAGAAAGATTAGCAAGGTTGCGGTTTAAAGATGCTTCAATTTTATCACCAGTTTGAATAGCAGAGACACCTTTTGGCGTACCAGTGAATATTAAATCTCCTGGATTGAGTGTAAAAATGGTAGACAAATAACTGATTAAATACTCACAAGAAAAAATCATATTTAAAGTGTTCCCAGTTTGGCGAACTTGTCCATTAACTTTTAACTCCAGATCAAGATTGTTTATAGAAGGAACCTCAACTAAAGGTACAAACTCACTTATTGGAGCGAAGGTATCAAACCCTTTTGCGATAGCCCAAGGGAGTCCTTTTTCTTTAGCCTTTTGTTGAATATCTCTAGCCGTTAAATCTATTCCAACTCCAATTCCTACAATGTAATCTAGGGCTTCTTCTTGTTTGATGTTTTTTCCAGTCTTTCCAATGGCTATTACCATTTCTACTTCGTGGTGAACATCTTTACTTTGAGAGGGAATCGAAATAGTATCACCATCAAAGCAGATAGTATTTAAAGGCTTTAAAAAAACTATAGGCTCTTTTGGTACGGCATTTCCTAATTCCTTTGCATGTTCGGAGTAGTTTCTCCCGATGCAAAAAATAGATTTTATCGGTATATCTAAACGGGGAATATGTAGTGTTTTTTCCATAACTGTAAGATATAAAAAAAGCCTTAACTCAGCGAGTTAAGGCTTTTAAAAAATGATTTGCTAATCAGATTAATTAGCAGGATCTACGTTTACGAATTTTCTTCCGCCAGTGCTTACAGAAAATTTAACGTGCCCATCAGCTACTGAAAATAATGTATCATCGCCACCACGCATAACATTATCACCAGGATGGAATTTAGTTCCACGTTGACGGATGATAATACCACCCGAACGAACGAACTCTCCACCGAATTTCTTAACGCCTAAACGTTTACTTTCCGAATCACGACCGTTTCTGGTAGAACCTTGACCTTTCTTATGTGCCATTTCTTAATCCTTATCTTCGGTTTTAGGTTCAGCTTTCTTAGCAGCAGCTTTTTTTGCAGGAGCTGAAGCAGAAATTTTCTGAATCTGAATTTGAGACATCATTTGACGATGTCCGTTCAATTTTTGATATCCTTTACGGCGTTTCTTTTTGAAAACCAGAACCTTGTCTGCTTTCACATTATCAATAAGAGTTGCAGTAACTGTTGCACCTTTAACAACAGGTGTACCAACTTTAACAGCACCTTTGCCGTCTTTAACAAGAAGAACATTCTCAAAAGTTAGCTTGTCATTTTCAGAGTTTTGCTTGTCTACAAACAAAACATCTTTCTCAGCTACTTTATATTGGTGTCCGCCGATTTCAACTATAGCGTACATGGCCTAAATAATTTCTTTTATGATTTTCAAGAGCTTGCAAAGATAACTGATAGTTAGGATAAAACAAAGCAAAAAAGCATTAGAACCTTAATAAATAGCAGATAAATTACTATTAATTTTGGTATGCGCTAGATAACTCTATAATTACGCTTTTTAATAATAGTTTTGTAAATCTATTAGAATGGGATATTCCAAAAATTCAACTAAGTATTATGCAGGGGCTCAATTGTATTTATGCTACTTTTGAAGATGCTCTGTGGAAGCCCTGGCGGTTCACGTGTCCGATATACTTACCAATTATACGAACTTCTTCAAAAACATCGGGTTCAATGATAATATCGTCGTAAGCCTCATTGGCAGCTTCTAATCGGAGGCCATTATCATCCCAAAATATTTTCTTTAAACTTGTTTCGCCATTATAAAGAACCGCTCCAATATCTCCGTTTTGGACGTCGGTATCCATGAGTAGAACAAAGTCGCCATCATAAATATCAACATCTTTCATGCTGAACCCAGAAACACGTAATGCGAAAATCTTGTCTAAATTTGGAAATAATGTAGCAAGAGTTATTGAACCCAAATCGGCTTCAACAGCTTCTTGAAGAAAACCAGCTGCAATAAGACCTCGTACGGGAATTCCAGGTTCGTTATCTTGATCAAAGAGGGAGTCTTTTTGCGTAGGTGCTAAATCATACTCTTCATCATTACGTTTAACCAAATATCCTTTTTTAAGTAAAGCTTGAATATTTTGGGTTACGCTATTAGGAGATTTAAAGCCAAAATGATCGGCAATTTCTCTATAGGTAGGCCAAACATCATATTCTTTCTTATACTCTAAGATAAAATTAAAAAATTCCTGCTGTTTTCTTGTTAAATGCGCATTATCCATAATGTAATTGCTTTATGTGTGAAGTATGTGCAAATAACGGAATTTCAGAGTTAAGGTCAATAACAAATGTGTGCAAACTATGTATAAATATTTATTCATTGCTGTTTTAGTAATTTCATCGGCAAGTTGTGATAACTCAAACCAGTATTTTGAAAAAATTATAACCGAAGAATATTCGGGTTTATATATGTCAATCTTTGACCGGGATGAAGTTGAGATTCTGAAGTTTACAACACATCGTGACTCCTTAGTTCGTCTGCAAGCATGGAACGCCATGATTAGCACACCGAGTAGCAATTTAAGTGCTCTTGTAGATAAAGTTATCGAAGACAATTCTAAAGCGGCGTGGGCTTCATTATGGTATAAAGATTTAGACGAAGACTTGGTTTCTGAGCTTGAGAACCTTTGGGAAACTAACCCTGAATTAAGAGTTGGTTTGGCTACAGTGCTTGGGAAAAATGGGACTGAACGCGCACTTTCAATGTTGTTAGATACTGAAATTGAGAAGAGCGATGATGAGCTAGAGTTTGTGATAGCTTATGCCGTAGGTGAGCTTACGGGAAAGTTGCCAACATCAAGTACTCAACAATTACAAATAGTTCGAAAAACTTTTGAAAGTTCTAGCCCTAAAATTGGACGATCGTATTTGTATGGGTTTTATCGAAATAATATTGAGCTGAGTGCAGAAGTAGAAAAAGATTTATTGTACCGTTGGGAAGACGCTTTACAGAACGATTTGCTGGATCAATTTGTGGTTAAAATTTTGATGAAAAACTACTCCAAGAATGTATTATACCATTATGATTTAGATGTTTACTCAGTAATGAATGTTCAGTTAGCAATTGAAATTGCAAAAGGAATTAAAACGGCAGATGATAATGAACATTCTATATTGGTATTGAGCACACTATTAGATCATAAAAATCCCAACGTGATGATTGCCGCTTTAAAAACTCTTCAAGGAAAAGAGAATTACGTTACTAAACTGAATAGCGTAATACGTTCTAAAGTTGCAGGAAATGGGTCGTTAGAGCCAGCTGTGAGGTTGGAAGGTCTAAACACCATTAACGACCCTGCTAGTTTATTAACAATGGTAAGAAATTTGGCAGGAGATGATCCTTATCTGCAAACGGTGAAGTATTCTGTGTTGAAAAAGACATTGTCTGATGAAGATTTCTTTAGTTTACTAAGAGAGGATGTAAACTCGGAAAAACGTTTTAATCGACTGTTTGCTATCAATGAATTTACGAGCTGGTGGGGTTCAGTAGACAAAACTTTTAAAACACCACAACGAATTTCAGAAGCGCGGAGCATTGTATTTAATAGTTTAGAAATTGCCGATCGTTCAATGATATATGGCTTAACTAGCCTTTTTATGGATAAAGATATAATCGGAGATACTGAGTTCTCAAAACTAGAGGCAATGCTAGCAAGGTTTAGTTTACCTGAAGATGTTGAAGTATATCAAAGTGTTTCTGATATCCTCAAAAAACGATTTGAAAATGAAGCTTTAGCTTTAATCGATTCCCTTGCTTCAAAAGGAAATACAGCATTAAATAACACCTTAGCTAACCAAGGTTGGGATGTAGAAGTGGTTGAAGGTAGTCCAACTAAATTTAGAAAACCCGACTGGAAAAGACTTGCAGAGTTAGGTGAAAATCCGACTTTTGTATTGCAAACTTCTAAAGGAAATATAAAAATAAAAATGGATGTGCTAGCAGCTCCAGCAACAATTTCAGGAATGGATAGCTTAGCTTTTGCTGGAGATTATAATGACGTTGCGTTTCATAGAGTTGCACAAAATTTTGTTATTCAAGGTGGAGATGTTGAGACGGGTGATGGCTTCGGCGGCCCTGATTATGTTGTGCCTACAGAAGCAAGTGCAAAACAATATGAAAGAGGCGTAGTTGGTATTGCAAGTGCTGGTACGGATACCGAAGGCAGCCAGTACTTCGTAATGCATCAATGGTCACCGCACTTGAATGGGCGCTATACAATAATTGGGGAAGTAATAGAAGGTCTAGATGTAGTGGACAAAATTATTGTTGGTGACAAAGTGAAGTATGCATATTGGGAAAACTAACAGGTTCTCTTTTAGTGTAACTTGTTCAATGCTATACTCTTAAAATATTTAGTAAGAAGCGGAGAGTATTGTTTATAAGTGACTGGTTACCCACGACTTGAAAACTTGCTTGAAATATTGTGAATATGGAGCGGTGTTAACTTCATCGTTGTCAGCGCACATTGGAGCAGTCTTAAAGTCGTGATTTGCACCTGGAATGATTTGAAGAGTATAGTTGTCTGGAATTCCATTTGGGAATAACTCGTTCAAACTATTTATCGCCCAGCCTGGATAAACCATATTGTCATTATCAGCAAAAACAAAGAATGATGGAACGGTTAGGTTTTTTAACTCATTGCTAGGATCGAACTCAGCAATTTCTTTTAAATGGCGCCATGCTTTTTTTAAAGGGAACCAATCTACCCAGTTTAAATCAGAACGTGCTTTCTTGGTTGCATTTTCGAAAGCTTTTTCTTTCTCGTCGCCTTCACAAATGTACTCGCTATAGTAGATGTTGGTTAAGCTCATTTGCGTGCTAAAAACAGGTGCTGCAAGAGAAACAGTCATCTTTATGTCGTTAGGGTACAAAGCTCCCGCTACTTGAGCAACCCAACCACCTTGGCTGTGCCCAACCAATCCAATACGAGAACTATCAACAGCTTTAACTGTTTTTAGGAAATCGATTGCGGCTTTAGCATCATCAGCGCGTTCATAGATATCCGTTTTGTGCCATTTTCCTTCAGAGTCGCCTACGCCTCGTTTGTCAAAATAGAGGATTCCATATCCTTCACTTAAAAAAAGAGCTTCAAGATTTTCTTCTACAAAAGATTTATACAGCGTTCTATAAGAAGAGTTCGCACCTGCTCCTAGAAGAAACACAATCATTGGCACGCTGTCTTGCTTCTGTGGCATTATGAGCTCGCCATGCATAGTATAACCAGCGCTTTCAAAAGTGATATTAAGACGCTGAATGTCTTGTGCTGTTGCAGAAGATATTGCTATAAGTGAAAGTAAAATTCCTAAAAAACCCGTTTTTCTCATCTAATTCTGTATTCTTATATATGCTGACTTTTTTCTAATATACTTCGCTAAAATCAAATAAGAGAGCGACTATTTATTAATTTGAGTTAAAATATCATTTACTTGCATTATGTGACGCTGGCAGTGATAAATACTGCTATAAGCCCAATCAGCCCTCGTTAAATACCCAAATAGAGGGTGAGGATATTTCAAACAGATAACTTCATTGTCCATGGTCTGGATATTTCTGAGCAATTCCTCTCTAATAGCGCTGAATTTGGTTATCAGCTCATCCTTGCTTTTCTCTCCAGCTGTAGGTTGGATGATAGATGGAGCTTGAACTTTATTCTCCATGTTCAATAGTTTTTCCTTTATGGCACGTTCCATTACAATACCGTCGTAATCGTCTTGCTTTTTTGTCTCTCCATTAAAAAGCCTAGATAGACCGAACTCAGAACGAATCATGTGCTCTGTTATTTCAGCAGCAGACCAAACCCCTTGTGATGGTTTACTATTGAAAAATTGATCTGGAAAGTTCTCTATTATCGAGATGAATGCGTTTGTATTGTCTTTTAACTTTTGTGCGATATCCATATGCCGTTCTTATTTCGTGAAAGGTAATTCATGGAGGTGTTAGTTGCAGAACTAACTGAATATAATTCAAAAAAAGAGAGGCTTTAAATATGCTGTTTAACTATGTATTCCAATTTTGGAACGAGCTCTCTTTCAAACCAAGTGTTCTTTTTGAGCCAAATATTATTTCTAGATGAGGGATGGGGTATTGGAAGAAACTCTGGGAGATACTCGGCATAATTCCTGACTGTTTCTGTTAACGTAGCTTTCGCTCTGTCTTTTAAATAATACTTTTGAGCGTACTGTCCAACAAGTAATATCAACTTTACATCTTCCATCATCTCAAAAAGTAAATGATGCCAAAGTGGTGCACATTCTTTTCTAGGAGGTAAGTCTCCAGATTTCCCTTTTCCTGGATAGCAGAAACCCATTGGGATTATTGCAATCTTAGCAGGATTATAGAAGGTGTCGTTGTCAATACCCATCCATTCTCGAAGACGATCTCCGCTTTTGTCATCCCATGGGATTCCCGACTTATGAACTTTTAAGCCGGGAGCTTGCCCAATAATTACAATTTTACTTGATGGTGAAGCAGCTAGAGTAGGTCTTGGACCAAGTGGTAAATATTCTGAACAAACCGTGCAATCTGCAATGTCATTTAAAAGCTTGTCCAAAATAATTATTCGCCATGATCCTCGGTACTATCAACAGGAATTACCATTGTAGCACGTAGCTCATCAAACCAGTTGGCTAGTAATGTGCGTTCTTCTGTGCTTAACTTAGCGTCTCCATGAATCCATGTGTAAGAAGGAAGTGGCATTTCTTCTTCTAGAACCATTTCAGAAGATTCTTCTAGTTTGTGGTCAGCTCTTTTGGCAGAATAACTTCCCCATAAAGAAAAGTTGAGTTCGTCTCTGCCATGGTCAATGTGGTCTTTTACCCACCAAGAAACGGGAGCTACATTGGAGTACCAAGGATATTTAGTGTTATAAGAATGACAGTCATAACAGCCATTCTTTAAAATCGTAGCAACTTCTGATGTTGGGCTTGTCACATTCATAAAGTCTATAGCTGGATTGGTTTCAGGTACCGACTTATCAATAGTGAAAAACTGCATTATGACTAGAATTACAGCAAGTGCGAGAAGAATTTTTTTAATCATGGCGTTTCCCAAAAAATTTGTTAGTTGCCTTAATATAGAATTATTCTCTTATCAGTAAAACAGAGTCTGCAATTTA
>TARA_R110002096_G_scaffold97997_3_pt1 | contig 29012 bp, 28 predicted proteins | sample TARA_R110002096 | Tara Oceans TARA_R110002096 (sample SAMEA4397295) | marine metagenome | biome: Polar Biome; feature: [DCM] deep chlorophyll maximum layer (ENVO:01000326); material: water (ENVO:00002006), including particulate matter (ENVO:01000060) such as... | depth 35 m
AATTTCTTGAAACCGACTATCCCCGAGGCAGAGCCATCGGGGAATTATTTAGATTAAAATAATACGCTCTAAAATTCATCATATCATCATTTTAAATAGTTAATATTTATAGTCTCACAAATATTTAAATTGTACCTTTCAGTTTTAAATTCACGAGCAGTAAAACCTAGAAAAATAGTGTATTTTTGCACACATTTATTTTTCTAAAATCAGTTAAAAAAAATCAAAAAAATTTATGGCTTTAAAAATAGTAATCTCGCATAAAACAAAATATAAATACGATAGGTCGGTAAACTTGTCTCCACACATATTCAGATTACGCCCAGCGCCACATAGCAGAACACCAATAGAAGCCTATTCCATAAAAATAACACCAGAAAATCAATTTTTTAATTGGCAGCAAGACGCTTTTGGAAATTATTTAGCACGATTAATTTTTCCTGATAAAACTAAAGAACTAACGATAGATGTTGAAATTATTGCGGATTTAAAAACAATAAATCCATTTGATTTTTTTGTTGAGGAATCTGCTGAAGAATTTCCTTTTGAATATTCCGATACCGTAAAAAAAGAGCTTCAACCTTATTTAGAAATAACAGAACGGGGAAAACTACTCATGGATTTTGTGGATAGCGTTGACAAAACACCTCGAAAAACCATTTACTTTTTAATAGACATTAATAAAAAAATATACGATTATTTAAATTACAACATAAGATTAGACCCTGGTGTACAAACATGTGAAGAAACACTAAAACAAAAAAACGGCTCTTGCAGAGATTATGCATGGTTATTTGTTCAAGCGTTGCGTCATTTAGGTTTTGGTGCACGATTTGTTTCTGGATATTTAGTGCAGTTGAAATCTGATGAAAAATCATTAGACGGCCCTTCAGGTCCAGAAGAAGATTTTACAGATTTACATGCCTGGGCAGAAGTTTATCTACCAGGTGCTGGTTGGATTGGATTTGATGCAACTTCTGGTTTATTAGCTGGCGAAGGCCACATTCCATTAGCTTGTACACCCTCATTTGAAAGTGCTGCACCAGTTTCTGGTATGACTGACAAATGCGAAACTGAATTCTTCTTCGAAAATTCCGTGAAACGTATTTTTGAATCGCCTAGAGTTACTAAACCCTACACCGAGGAACAATGGAACGAGATTTATAAACTCGGTTTTAAAGTTGAAAAAGAACTAGAAAAAGGTGATGTTAGACTAACTATGGGTGGCGAACCTACCTTCGTATCTATTGATGATATGGAATCGCCAGAATGGAATACCGATGCTGATGGTGAACATAAAAGAGAACTTGCTGCTGACCTAACAAAACGCTTGTTTTCTAAGTTTGGAAAAGGTGGTTTTTTGCACAATGCACAAGGAAAATGGTATCCAGGCGAACCATTACCGAGATGGGGCATGGAAATATGCTGGCGAAAAGATGAAAGAAATATATGGCATGATAAAACACTTTTATCGCTTTTTGCTGAAAACCCTAAAGTTCCAGAAAATGCAGATAAGCTGTTTTTAGAAACGCTTACCAAATACTTAGCAATCACAGATGAAACCATAGCACCTACTTACGAAGATGCGTTCTATTTTCTTTGGGAAGAAGGTAAAATGCCAATAGATGTCGATCCTAAAGAAGATAAAGATAATGCCTTAATTAGAAAAAAATTAGGCGAGATATTAGAACAAGGCACATCAAAACCTATAGGTTATGTTTTACCTTTGAATAATTCAGCAGAAAGATGGTACACTAGTAAATGGGAATTTAGGCGACATCATATCTTTCTAACTCCAGGAAATTCTCCTGTAGGATTAAGATTGCCATTAAATTCACTTATTGAAAAACCTGAACAAGAGGAGTTTCCTAAATATGATCCTGACCAATTTGGCGTAAAAGGAAGACTTCCGAGTTACAGAAAAATTATAAACAATAGGTATTATGATTTTATAGGAAAAAAACTAAAAGCACCAGAAAGGAATTACTTTGTAAGAACTGCGCTTTGTGCAGAAATTAGAGACGAAAAACTACATCTGTTTTTACCCCCTTTAGACAGTGCCGAAATATTTTTAGATTTACTAGCGGCTATTGAAGCCACTGCGAAACATTTATCTATTCCAGTTATTTTAGAAGGGTATAGTGCTCCAAAAGACCATCGCTTAGAATCACTAAAAATTACACCAGATCCTGGGGTTATTGAAGTGAATGTGCATCCTGCAAAAAATTGGGGAGAACTTGTAGACAATACATTTACGCTTTATGAAGAAGCTAAAAAATCTCGATTAGGTACAGAAAAATTCATGCTTGATGGCAAACATACAGGCACAGGTGGCGGAAATCATGTTACACTTGGTGGCCTTACTCCTGCCGATAGTCCACTTTTACGTAAACCAAGTTTGTTACGAAGCTTACTAACCTTTTGGCAACATCATCCAGGGCTATCCTATTTGTTTTCTGGAGCATTTGTTGGTGCTACTAGTCAAGCACCAAGAATTGACGAGGCACGAATGGAAAATTTGTATGAATTAGAAATCGCATTCAGTCAAATACCAAAAGGTGGCGACGTTCCATTTTGGCTTACGGATAGATTGTTTAGACATTTATTAACCGATCTTACAGGAAATACGCACCGTGCAGAATTTTGTATCGATAAATTATATTCACCAGATTCTTCATCAGGCCGTTTAGGGATTTTAGAGTTACGTGCTTTTGATATGCCACCACATGCCCAAATGAGTTTGATGCAAAACCTTTTGGTAAGAACACTTGTGGCGTGGTTCTGGAAAAAACCTTACGAGCATGATTTAGTGCGTTGGGGCACAGAATTACATGATAAATTTTTAATAGAACATTTTGTTAGAGAAGATATTAAAGATATTGTTTCTCAACTAAATAAAGCAGGTTATCGTTTTAGTGAAGATTGGTTTAATCCATTTTTCGAATTCCGTTTCCCACTACATGGTATGGTTGACATCAATGATATCCATTTAGAATTAAGAGCTGCTATAGAACCTTGGAATGTTTTAGGTGAAGAAATGACTGGTGGCGGAACGGCTAGATATGTTGATTCTTCTTTAGAACGCGTGCAAGTTAAAGTCTCTAATTTTAATAACGATAGGTATGTATTAACTTGCAATGGTTTAAAAGTACATCTTAAAAAAACATCCGTAAAAGGAGAATTTGTTTCTGGTGTTCGTTATAAAGCTTGGGATCCGTATTCTGCTTTACACCCAACTATTGGTGTTGACACGCCATTAGTTTTTGATATTGTTGATACTTGGAACAGACGTTCTATTGGAGGTTGCACGTATTTTGTAGCGCACCCTGGAGGTCGTTCATATGAAACTTATCCAGTGAATAGTTATGAAGCTGAATCGAGACGCATTAATCGTTTTTGGGAATTCGGACATTCTCAAGGCGAAATTGAAACCGTGCAAGAAACTAATTTAGATACCGATAACGCCATAAGAAATGTGGAACCACAAGACGGTTTAAAAAAGTTTAGTTATAAAGAGCAACCCATTAATTTCGAGTTTCCAAATACCTTAGATTTACGTAAAAAATAAAAACACTTAATGACGATCGATTCTAACATACTATTTCAAAATTACTTTTTAAAAGAAAAAGGTTATGACGAATTACTAAAAGAAAATATGAGTATTAACCCAAATTGGGAAATGCTTTTACAAAATCTTACAAAGTTAGGACCAGAAGAACTTGCTACCAGACAAAATCAGATTAACTGGTTGATGGATGAAAATGGCGTTACCTATAATGTTTACAATGACCCTGAAGGATTACACCGTACTTGGGATTTAAACATTGTACCCTTTATACTTCATCAAAAAGAATGGCAAACTATTGAGAAAGGTATTATTCAACGTGCCGAAATTCTTAATTTGATTTTAAAAGATATTTACGGAGAGCGCAAACTTATAAAAAACGGCATTATTCCGCATGAAGTGGTATTTGCGCATCGCGGGTTTTTAAGGCAATGCGACCAAATTCAATATAATACCACTAAAAATTTATTAATTCATTCTGCGGATCTTTCACGAGGCCCAGACGGACGTATGTGGGTGGTAAACGACCGCACGCAAGCACCTTCAGGAATGGGTTATGCTTTAGAAAATAGAGCAGCTATAAACCGGATTTTACCAGATATACACAACAATATTAATGTAAAACAGTCTTCGGCTTTTTTTCATGACTATAATCAAATGCTTTTAAAATCTGGACCTAAAAACATTAGTAACCCTAATATTGTTATTCTCACTCCAGGACCTCATAACGAAACTTATTTTGAGCATACCTATATGTCGTCTTTTTTAGGCTATCCATTGGTACAAGGCAATGATTTAGTGGTAAGAAATGGAAAAGTTTGGATGAAATCGTTAAAAGAACTTAAACAAGTTCACGTTATTTTAAGACGTGTAGATGATGTTTATATGGATCCGCTAGAGCTTAGAGAAGACTCATACTTAGGAATTGCCGGATTAGTAGATGTGATAAGACAGAAAAACGTAACCGTTGTAAACCCTATTGGTAGTGGTATTTTAGAGAATTCTGGGTTGATTCCTTTTATGAATAATATTTCACAATATTTTCTGAATGAAGATTTAATACTACCTCAAATCGCTTCGTGGTGGTGTGGACAAACCAAAGAAAGAAACCATGTTTTAGATAATTTATCTGAATTTATTGTAAAACGTATTGATAGATCAAACAGAGAGAGTATTTATTTTTGTGAATTTTTAAACGCATCCGAATTATCAAAATTAAGAAGAGAAATACTTTCTACACCTTATAGTTTTGTTGCTCAAGAGAAAATTCTATTTTCAACTGCTCCCGATTTTGTAAACGGTAAATTAGAACCTAGAAAAGTGGTAAGTAGAACTTTTGCTATAGCTAAAGATGACACATATAGTGTGATGCCAGGAGGTTTGGTAAGAGTTGCCGCAGAACGTGAAAATTTGCGTGTTTCCAACCAAAGAGGTGGTATTAGTAAAGATTTTTGGGTAGTTACAGATGAACCAGAACACATCATTCAGAATTATTCTTGGGGCACAACACCTCAAAATAAAAAAATATCCGATATAAACGATTTGCCAAGTCATACCGCTGAAAACTTATTTTGGTCTGGACGCTATCTTGGTCGCGCATTAATCACATCAAGATTATTGCGAATGAGTTTAAACCGAATGAATAATTTAAACTACAGTAATAATAAAACAGAAGCTGAAAGCTTAAATTATATTTTTGAGGCGATTACTACTATTACACATACGCTTCCTGGTTTTGTTGGTAAAGGAAAGGAAGCCCTATTTGCAAACCCTTTAAAAGAACTTAACTCATTAGTTTTAGATGAAAAACGCATAGGAAGTTTGGCACAAACATTAGTAAGTTTTACCAATTCTTATTATTCATTGCGAAATTTATGGTCTAAAGACATGTGGCGTGTTTTTGATGGTATAAAAAAACTTTGGAATAAATATGATAAAACAAAAGAATACCCAGCCACAATACTTGTAAAATTACTTGATAATATTATTACAAGACTTATTGCTTTTATGGGTTTAATTGAAGAAAGTATTTTGGTAGATCAAGGTTTACTACTCTATTTTATAGGGTTACAAATGGAACAAGCCAGTTTAACCATAGCTAAATGTAGAGCACTTTTAGTAGTTAAAAATGAAGAACCATTAGAGTATGAGTTACTTGAAGCACTTTTAACCAGCCATGAAAGTCTTAATATTTATAGATACAGTTACCGCTCTTATTTAAGTATAGAAAATGTATTAAACTTAATTATTCTTGATAAAAAATATGCTAGGTCTTTAACTTATCAATTGGCAAGAATACAAAAAGATATTAATCAATTACCTCACAATCATAGTGTTAATGTATTATCCGAATGTCAAGCTATAATTTCAGAAGCAAATATTAGTATTCAAAATTTGAATATAGATACCTTAATGCAGTTAAATGAAGATGACACTTTAAGAGAAAACCTAGAAGTTACACTTTCAGAACTAAGCGACTTATTACATAAAACATCGCTTTCAATTTCCGATACTTATTTTAACCATTCTTACCAACAAACCCAATTAGTTAATCAAAACTTTCCACTACTTTAATGGTCTATCAATTATCACATACAACAAGTTATAAATACCAAAGCGGCGTCACGTTTTGCCATAATATTGCGACCATTAGACCCAAAAATTTAGTTGGTCAAACCGTTTTAGAGTATGAACTAGAAATTAGTCCGGAACCAACTGAAATATCTGAAAAAACTGATTTTTTCGGTAATACTATTACCCGTTTTTCCATACAAAAATTTCATAAAAAATTAATAGTTACAGCAAAAAGTAAAGTTTTAAGAGATAACACTTTACAACCAGATATTTATACTTCAGAAATTGTAAAAAGTATCACTTTAGATGATGCTTTATTAGAAATGAAAAGTATAAACCCTGAAATTTTAGAAGTAAAACAATATGTCTTAGAATCTATACTTATTGCAAATATATCATCAGAAATTGAGGCCTATGCAAAAGTTTCTTTTCAACCCAATAGGCCTATATTTGAAGCCACTTTTGAACTCATGCAGCGTATATTCAAAGATTTTGAGTTTAATGCAGATGTTACCAATGTAGCAACGCCAATTCATGAAGTTATGAAAAACAAGAAAGGTGTGTGTCAAGATTTTGCTCAAATTGGGATTGCCTGTTTGAGATCTGTTGGAATTCCTGCGCGCTATGTAAGTGGTTATATTGAAACTTTACCACCTCCAGGAAAAGAAAAACTGATTGGAACCGATGCGTCTCATGCTTGGTTTTCTATGTATATCCCAAAATTTGGTTGGATAGATTTTGATCCAACAAATAACCAAATACCAAAAAACCAACATATTATTGTAGCTCACGGACGTGATTATTATGATGTTCCACCTCTAAAAGGCGTTATATATAGTAGCGGACAAAATAAAATGAAAGTAGAAGTAGATATAAGACCTGCGGTTTAGAAAAAGGTTTTATATATGTTATATACGCATGTTGGCAACTGGTTTTCAATTTATTCAATTAATATAAAATTTAATCATTCCGAAATTTCTCTGACGTAGCGACAGTAGTCATTCCAAACTGGCGAATAGTTCTCTTGGAGAAACCAATCTAATCTCAATTTAGTTATAGTTTGATTATTAAATTTCTCGCCATATAATGACATACTCTGGTCATTTTCGTTAGAAAGCCAATTAATAAATTCAGTATCAGAATCAAATTCAACAATAACTTCCTCACTGCCATAACCATCATATCCATAACCATCAAAAACTGTAGTCAAAATAAATTTTTCTTTGGAAAAAAACATTCCGATTCCGCAATAATCTCGATGAGAAAAGTAAATTCCGTTATTTTTATAATCTGTTGACATTAATTTTCTAGTAACCTTAAGTGCAAACTCATTACCATACTTTTCAGAGTTTAATTTACAAAATTCATCTATTTGTTTTTTATGAAGTGTCTCAAATGATATTTTTGGAATATGTATTTTCATTTAAAATTCGATGTTTTTCAAATTGCCAACGGTTTTGTGTATGATTTGTGCGACTTAGAATCCGCAGGATTTTCAGTTGTAGCAAATCAGTTGCTTAAATATAAGATTTTTATTTGAAGTAGGATGTTAGCATAACTTATACACAGTACTTTGTTACCAAATATAGTGCAGGACGAACCTTTTGTAAAGCAGAGAACACAGCATATTAGCTAATTGCAACCGAATCAGAATACTCTCCAAAAGATTAGCTGATAAGCCCAAGAATGCTATAATTTCACAAAAAAGAAGTTCTCCCTCATAATCGGTATCCATGGTTGATAAAATGTAGAGTAATGTTGACTTTCTACAACCTGATTTCCCCATTATTGAAGCAAAATCTCCTTTTTTAATTTGAAAATTGATATCCTTTAAAACATGGAATAATACAGGCTTTTTAAAATATTTATTGATATGTCTTGCTTCTAGTACAACATTCATATTATTGGCCTCTTATAATTTTTACGAGATCTATTTTTTAGCCTTTTTTGAAGGTAAATAGCCTGCTAAAAACGTCGATAACATGGCAAATGAAAATCCGATAATAAAAAACATAGGATTCATATTTATAGGACAAGTTTCTACCGTTGGTAAAGCCTCTGTTTTAAAAGGAATTGTATCTATTATACTAACTAATCCAAAACCAATTAAAAGTCCAAAAACACCACCTACAAAACCAATAATCATAGCCAGCAAGACCATATGGTAAAAAGAATGATGAAAATTGAATATAATCTCATATCCTTTAAGAATGTTTATTTAAAATAGCTAATAATTCATTTTTTTGAAGCACGCCAGATTGTCGCCAAACTTGTTTTCCATTTTTAAAAAGCATCATGGTTGGTACACCACGAACTTGATATTTGGATGCTAAAGCTTGATTTTTATCAACATCAATTTTTATTATTTTAATGGTATCGGCAAGTTCATGCTTCACCGCTTTTAAAATAGGAGCAAGTGCTTTACATGGGCCGCACCAATGGGCATAAAAATCAATTAACACTAACGGATTTGAATTTATAATACTATTAAAGCTACTACTCATAAATCTATTTTTTTAATTCTATATCGAGTTTTGCAAGCATAATTAGTTCCGATTTGTTTAAACCAGAAAACGATACAGCAATGGCATGTGCTGTTTTTAATATCCGTTTTTTAATATCGTCTGTAAATAAATCTGGGTTTTCATTTTTATAGTTTACAAAATCATCAAAGTATATTTCGGCATTCAATTTTTCATTTTTTTTCAACCATTCAAAAGCATACACTATTTGGTAAACCGTATGATCTTTTACACCTTCATTTTCTCGCCATTGCTCTTTTACCAATGTTTTAAGTTTGTTAAATTCTTCATTGCGCACTTGCTTATCAGATGCCGAAATGGCATAAAATAACTTACCAAGCTTTTGGTAAAACTTAGGCGTAAATGTCTGTTTAGTTTCCATTTATCCAAAATTTGACACTAAATGTAAGTACTTATTTATTAATTATATATGATATAAATCAGTATAAATAATATAGGTTTTTTCGTATTTTTAATGTAACATTGATAAAACATATTTTTTATGTTTCAGCAAGATCAAGAAATATTCAATATTCTTTTAGAAACCGTTTCAGAGGGCGTTATCATTGTGGATAATCATCAAAGGATTATGGAAGTTAACACATCGACTGAAACTATTTTTGGATACTCTAAAAATGAAATTTTAGATAAGGAATTAAACTTGCTTATTCCTTCTAATTACCATCGAGACCATTCCGTATATTTTGAGAAATTTATTCAAAAAGGCAAACGTCGAAAAATGGGAGAGGCCACAGATATTTTTGCATTAAAAAAAGATGGCACTATTTTTCCCGTAGAAGTTGAATTAAATCCTTTTTCAATCTATAACAAAACCTATGTTATGGCTCTGGTTAAGGATATTTCAGAAAAAAAAGAAATTGAAAAAAACTTAATGCTTCGAAGTAAAGCATTACAATCTGCGGAGAATGGTATTATTATTACTGATGCTTTAAAACAGGACAACCCAATTATCTATTTTAATGATTCTTTTAAAAGGCTTACAGGGTATTCTGACGCAGAAATTCTTAACCATAATTGCAGGTTTTTACAAGGGAAAGATAGAGACCAAAAACAGCTTCAGGATTTAAGAGATGCTATAAAAAAAGGAGAAAGCTGTCAAGCCACCATTCGAAATTATAAAAAAGATGGTACTCTATTTTGGAATGATTTGTACATTTTTCCGATAACAAATTCTAGAGGTATCGTTACAAACTTTATTGGGATACAAAATGATGTGACACTAAGGAAATTCGCCGAAGCAGAACGCAATCATTTAGCATCTATTTTTGATGAATCTTTAAATGAAATATATGTTTTTGATACTAAAACATTAAAATTTTTGAACGTGAATTTCGGGGCTTTAAAAAACATTGGATATACTTTAGAGGAATTAAAGCAAATGACTCCTTTAGATATAAAACCAAATGATAATAAAGCTAAATTTAGAAAAACTATTGATGTTTTATTAAAAAAGAATGTTGACAAAGTTGAATTTGAAACAGTACATCAACGCAAAAATGGCTCTATCTACCCCGTAGAAGTCCATTTACAATTATCCAACTTAGGTGAAAAAAATGTTTTTGTAGCTATAATTTTAGATATTACAGAACGAAAAAACTACACCACAAAACTTGAGAAGAAAGTAGAAGAAAGAACACAACAACTTAAAGTAGCACTTAGTAAAGAAAAAGAACTTAATGAATTGAAAACCAATTTTTTATCCCTAGTATCACACGAGTTCAAAACACCTTTAAGCGGTATTTTAACCTCTAGCCAATTACTTGGTAAATACCAGTTAACCAAGCAACAAGATAAGCGAGATAAACACTTAAAAACGATAACTGATAAAGTTTACTTTTTAAATAATATACTAAACGATTTTTTATCTATTGAAAAACTTGAAACAGGAAAAGTGAATTATAGGTTTAGTCATTTTAAACTCAGTAAGGTTCTTAATGAAGTGGTTTACAATGCCAATATGCTTTTAAAAGAAGGACAAAAAATAAAATACCCTGAAAATATTGACGATTTATCGCTTTACCAAGAAGAAAAAATAATCCAGTTGATATTCTCTAACTTACTATATAACGCTATTAAATATTCGCCAGAAGGGTCGGTTATAGATTTACAAATTAAACAAGATAAAACCCTAACGACACTTACGGTAAAAGATGAAGGTATAGGCATTCCAGAAAAAGACCAAAAAAACATTTTTGAACGCTACTTTAGAGCCGAAAATGTTGTAAACACGCAAGGTACAGGCATAGGTTTAAATATTGCTAAAAACCACTTAGAGAATTTAGGTGGCTCTATCTATTTTGAAAGTAAAGAGCAGGTAGGCTCAACGTTTACAGTAATTTTTCCAAATACAGCAAAATCATGAAAACCGTTTTACTTGTAGAAGATGATATTGTTTTAAGAGAAAACACCGCTGAACTTTTAGAACTTTCAAATTATAAAGTTATAAAAGCTTCAAATGGAAAAACTGGTATAACCCTGGCTAAAAAAGAACGACCAGATATTATTATATGCGATATTATGATGCCCGAACTTGATGGTTATAGCGCACTTAAAATACTTTCCAAAAGTAAATTAACAAAGTATATTCCGTTTATATTTTTATCTGCAAAAACAGAGCCTAATGATGTTAGAAAAGGTATGAATCTGGGCGCAGACGATTATATAACAAAACCATTTACAGAAGATGACCTGATTAGTGCCATTGAAAGTAGGTTGGCAAAAGTTTCCATTTTACAAGAATTAAAGAGTCATCAAGACACTAAGTTAATAGAACCTAACGAGAATGAAATAAAAACACTCAACGATTTAAAAAACTTTTTTGATGATTATGGAGAAGAATTTACTTTTAAAAATAGAGACTTTATTTATCATGAAGGCGACCATTCTAATTACATCTATCTAATAAAAAAAGGTGCTGTTAAGTGTTATAGAATAGACGAACAGGGAAAAGAACTTGTAACGGCTTTGCATAAAGAAGATGATTTGTTTGGTTATACCTCGTTTACACAAAATATCCCTCATAAAGAAACCGCTTCTGCCATTGCAAATACTAATTTATTAGGTATTTCAATTATAGAATTTAATAATATACTAAGTAAAAACCATAAAGTAGTATTAGAACTTATTGAATTATTGACCGATGATTTGTCTGTTGTAAAAGAGCAACTCTTACAAATGGCTTATGGAACAGTTAATCAAAAAACGGCAACTACTATTTTAAAATTTGCAGAAAAAATTAATCGCAAACCAGACGATCCCATAAAAATATCTAGAAGTGATTTGGCTAGTGTTGCAGGCATTGCTCCAGAAACATTAATAAGGGCGTTAACCGAGTTTAAAAAACAAGGCCTTATTAAAGCCGAAGGACGAAATATTAAGGTTATAGATATTCAAAAATTAAAAAGTATTACTTAGCCACAGTTTCTATCCTAATTAAATGACTAATATCATTTTATTTAAAAGAGGAACTTTATAAATTAGTGCATGTAAAGATGCTGTTAGATGAAAAACATATTACTTCCCACCGATTTCTCTCAAAATTCATGGAACGCTATTAAATATGCCATTAATTTTTTTGAAAAAGAAACCTGCCACTTCTATTTACTACATGTAAACAGGTTTGATGCCCTTATGCTTAGCGATATATCATATGTGCCTCCAGAAAAAACTATAGAAGACGTTTATACTAAACCAGCCAAATTAGAGCTACGCAAAATTCTAAAACACATTACTGAAGAGTTTTTACCCAATAAAAAACATAGATTTTACACCGTTTCTGATTATGGTTTTTTTATAGAATCTATTAGAAAACATGTAGAAGACAAAAATATAGATTGTATTGTTATGGGTACAAAAGGAGCTTCAGGCTTAAAAAAAATAATAATAGGAAGCAATACAGGCGATGTTATTACTAAAGTAAAATGCACCACTTTAACAGTGCCAGAAAGCGCAAGTTTTGTTCAATTAAAAGAAATAGCATTTCCAACAGACTTTTCATCAACCTACAATTTACAAATATTACAGCCTATTCTTAACCTTTTGGAAACTAGTAAATCTGCATTGAGAATTCTTCATGTCAGTAAAAAGAAAGCACATTTAAATAATGATCAAAATAAAAACAGTGAGTTATTGGATGACTATTTTAATCATTTAAACCATAGCTTTCATTTTTTGACTAATAAAAAAGTAGAGGACGCCATACAATGTTTTGTGGAGAGTAGAAATATAAATATGATATGTATGGTTGCAAAAAACTTAAATTATTTTCAGCAAATTTTATTTCATTCAAAAGTTGAAGCAATTAGCTATCATACAGAAATACCTTTTTTAGTGTTACATGAAAAAAATTAAATATTATGGATAATTCAATTTTTTTAGCCAAATTTTGGGGATGGTATCTTATCATATTTTTCTTGATATTAAGTTTTAATCCCAAGCGCATAAAACAAATTTTTAATGACTTAAATGATGAGAAATTTCTAATTGTTTCATCTTTTATGGCCATTATTGTGGGTTTACTAAATATTTTATTTCATAATATTTGGGAACCAAACTGGAAACTTATAATTACACTTATTGGATGGATTTCGCTTTTTATAGGCTTAGCCCTGTTTGTTTTTCCAAAGCACACAGTTGTTACACTAAAGTTTATTAATGTGAAATTAGTACAGGTTATTTATACTTTATTGTTTTTTACAGGGTTGTTTTTGTTAAATATTGTATATGAAATTATACCTGTTTAATTTTTATAAACTAATATATATCATTTCCCTGTAAGGTATAGTCCTGTAAATTAGCACTATTATTAAAACGTTCTTACACTTTAGTAGTTTAAAAATCTTGAGGTTTAAAAGGTATTGTTTAGTTTAGTTTAGTTTAGTTTGTTAATTAATTTTAATTTATTGTTTTGGCAAGCGTATTTTCAAAACTGATGGATATCATTTCCTATTGAAAAACAATGAATTATATTAGTACCATTATTAAAAAGTTCTTTTACATAGTTAAAAAAATATAGGTGTTGTTGTTGCAAAATGATGATACTAAAACAAAGTGTTTGAAGCTAATGTTTGGCAGGAAACCTCAATATTGCATTTAGTGATAAATGCTATATTGTAGAAAACCAAAAGCTCAATGATGACATTAAATACTTTGGAGAAACAGGAAGTTTCGGCTTCCTGTTTTTTAAAAAATATAGGTGTTGTTGTTGCAAAATGATGATACTAAAACAAAGTGTTTGAAGCTAATATTTGGCAGGAAAACCTCAATATTGCATTTAGTGATAAATGCTATATTGTAGAAAACCAAAAGCTAAATAATAACATTAGATACTTTGGAGAAACAGGAGGTTTCGATCTCCTGTTTTTAAAAAAACACAGATTTTATTCATTGCAAAATGTTTAACGCTGTATAGAGATGTTTGGCGGTAATAATTAACTGAAGATTTAATATAGCTTTCATTAGGGATATTAATGATTAGGAAAGGTTAGTTAATAAAATCAAACATTTCAAAAAGGAAACAGGAAGTTTAGACTTCCTGTTTCTTATTTAAAGGGTGGCTATTAATCGATTCGCAGATATTTATATGTGATGAAAAAAAGGGAATGTTTTAATAAAACATTCCCTTTTTTTAGTTTAATCTAATTGATAGCCTCAAAAGCAAGCCATCATACTTTTCAATCTGATATATATCATTGTTTCAAAGTGGTTTAGTATTTATTTTTAGAGATAATACTTATGACCATGAGAAAAATACTGATTCCTACCGATTTTTCCGAAAATGCCTTGAATGCTATAAAATATGGCGTCGATTTATTTAAATATGACGTTAGCGAGTTTTTTATAATGCATGCCTACCAAGATGATATTTATGCTAATGAGATTGAATTATCTAGAAAAACTATTGATAGTGTTACCACCTTAGTGCGTAACAGTTCTACAAAAAAATTGAAGGATACATTAAAAACCATAACCAATATTTCTCCAAATCCTAGGCATACTTTTAATATAATTTCTGCCAATAATATACTTTTAGATGAAGCCGATAAAATTGTAGATGAGCAAAATATCGATATTATAATTATGGGTACAAAAGGAAAAACCAATGCTAAAAAAATAACCTTTGGTAGTCATACTTTACAAGTATTAAAATATGTACAATGTCCCGTTTTGGCAATTCCAGAAAACTATAAATATAAACAGCCCAAACACATTCTTTTTCCAACAAATTATATGATTCCTTACAAAAGGCGCGAATTAAAATTACTCTGCGAAATGGTTTTCCCATACAGAGCTGTAATAGATATGCTTTATATATCTATAAGCGATAAATTATCTATGAGACAAGAAGATAACAGGGAATTTATTAAGGAGCATTTATGCAAAAATAAAATCAATTTTAAAGTTAAAAATAGCAAACACATCATCAATACTATATATAAATACATAAAAGAATACCCTATAGATATTTTGGTAATGGTAAATACAAGACACTTTTTTTTACAGAATATTCTATTTCAATCTACTTTAGATGAGTTGAGTTTGCATCTTGATATTCCTTTTTTGGCTTTACAAAACATGAAACGAAGCTAACTATAAATTAAAAAATTATATTATGAAAAATATACTTCTTCCCACCGATTTTTCTGAAAATTCTTGGAATGCCATTAAATACGCTTTGCAGCTTTTTAAGAATGAAAGTTGTAAATTCTTCTTACTTCACACTTATACTCCAGCAGTTTATCATGTTGAATATGTATTAATGGAACCTGCTCAATTTGGTTTGTATGATGCCGTTAAAGAAAATGCTTTAAAACGATTAGATGTGTTTGAGACTAAAATAAAAACCGAGTTTAATAACTCGAAACACACCATAGAAACTATCGCCGTATTTAATACCCTAATTTCTGAAATTAAAGATGTTGTTGAAAAGAAAGCCATAGATTATTTAGTTATGGGCACAAAAGGCGCTACAGGTGCCAAAGAGGTTTTATTTGGATCGAACACCGTACACGTTATTAAAAATGTAAAATGTCCCATAATAGCAATACCTGACCGTTTTACTTTTGAAAAACCACATGAAGTTTTGTTTCCAACAGACTATGAAATTGATTACAAAGACTATCACATAAAACCAATAATTGGTATTGTTTCGCTTTTTAATACTAAGGTAAATGTATTAAATGTGTCTTATGGGTATGATTTGTCTGAAGCCCAAAAGGCTCACAAAAAAGTATTAGAAACTTATTTAAAAAGTGAAACCTATTTGTTTCATAGTGTAAGTAATAAAAATGTACCTGAAGCCATCACACATTTTCAGATAAAGTCGAAAATAAACTTGTTGATTATGATTAATAACAAGCATTCCTTTTTTGAGAACTTGTTTTTTAAATCAACAATAAATCAGATAGGGTTTCATTTGAATGTGCCATTCTTGGTCATTCCATCAACAACCTAAAAAACTAAGTCATGAGACGACATATTTTAATTCCTACCGATTTTTCAGCCAATTCTTGGGGCTCTATTGGCTATGGTTTAAAACTTTTTAAAGATGAAGAGTGTGTGTTTTATCTTTTAAATGCTGTATTAATAAAAACATCAACACTATCCAATCTTTCAAATAAGTTATTAAAAACAATGCAGGATAATGCGCTCAAGGAGTTATTAGAAATGAAAAATTTGGTAGAAAATAATAATGCCAATGCCAACCATGATTTTCAAATAATTTTAAGTCCCCAAGATTTAAAAAAAGCAATTAAAACGGCCATTAAAGAATGGAAAATAGATTTGATTATTATGGGCACAAAAGGTGCTACGGGAGCAAAAGAATTTTTCTTTGGTAGTAATACAGTCCATGTTATAACGTGTATAAACAATTGCCCAATATTAATTATACCAGAAGATATTGATTTTGTTACACCAGCACAAATAGCTTTTCCAACAGATTTTAATCGGTTTTATGATATAAAAGAAATAAGACCTTTAACACAATTAGCAGATTTATATAATTCCAAAATTAGAATTGTACATATTAATGCAGAAGAAAAACTAAATGCTATACAAGAGCATAATATAATGATGTTACAAAGCTATTTAAGCGATTATGAACATAGTCTCCATTGGATGCCTAAATATGCTAAAAAAGAGGCAGAAATTAATGATTTTATAGAAGAACTGGGTATTAATATACTGGCCATGGTAAAATACAAGCATAGTTTTATAGAAAAAATAACAAAAGAACCCGTGATAAAAAAAATAGGTTTTCATCCCATTATACCCTTTTTAGTTATACCAGAATGAACTGATATATATCATTGCCACCAAATGGCTTTGAGGTTAAATTTATATAATAAACTTAAATATTAACCTCATGAAACATAAAATATTATTACCCACAGATTTTTCAAAAAACGCATGGCATGCTATAAGTTTTGCATTGGAATTATATAAAAAAGACCAATGTGATTTTTATATACTTAACGTGTTTTCTACTACAAACCATATTGTAGATAGCCTAATGAATATGGAGCCTGGTAGTGAAATGTACGAAACTGCAAAACTAGATTCAGAAAACGGGTTAGCTAAAGTTTTGGATATGCTAGTTTTTAAGGATTCAAAAAATCCGAAACATCATTTTAAAACCATTTCTACATTTAATAATGTTGTTGAAGCTATTAAAAACATAGTTGAAGAAAAGGATATAGAAATGATAATTATGGGTACTAAAGGCGAAACAAACTACAAAAAAATAGTTTATGGTAGTACCGCTATAAATGTTATGGAAAAAGTGCGCAACTGCCCTATAATTGTTGTTCCTGAGTTAGCAAAACATAGTTTGCCAAAAGAAATTGTATTTCCTACGAGTTATAAAACACATTTAAAAAGACGAGAACTAAATTATTTAACAGAGCTTGCTGAAAACTGTAATGCCTCCATTAGAATTCTTCATGTTTCTGAAGAAGATAAACTAGACAAGAAACAGCTCAATAATAAAAAACTCTTAGAGGAATATTTTGAAAATATTGATTACTCTTTTCACGCACTTAGTGCTATAGATATACCAACAGCTATTAATTGTTTCGTTGAAAGTAGAGGTAGTGATATGGTGGCTTTTATAAATAAAAAACATACTTTTTTTTCAAGTATACTTAGTAATCCATTGGTTAAAGAAATGGGGTACAACTCTAGGGTACCACTTATGGCCATGCACGATTTAAGAAACTAAACACATAAAAACAACTGTAGTTTTTAATTAAGAATGGATTCAAATTTATAACAGAAAAGATGAAAACAGACTCAATCGAAATCATTAAATCTTCTGGAGAAAAAGTGAAATTTTCATTAGAAAAATTAAAAACATCTTTGAAACGAACTGGTGCAGACGAAAAAACGCTTAATCAAATTATTGATAAAGTTAGAGATGAGTTGTATCAAGGTGTTTCAACAAAAGAAATCTATAACAGAGCATTTGCACTTCTAAAGAAAAAGAAAAGTTATTTAGCGTCAAAATACAAACTTAAAAAGGCTATTTACGAGTTAGGACCAACGGGTTTTCCTTTTGAACGCTTTATTGGTGATATATTGAAATATTCAGGATATGAAACTGAAGTCGATAAGATTTTACAAGGGCAATGTATTACTCACGAAATTGATGTGATAGCTTATAAAAATAATGAAACCACTATAATAGAATGTAAATTTCATAACGAACAAGGGCTTAATTGCAACGTCAAAATTCCACTTTATATAAATTCACGCTATAATGACGTAAAGGCCCATTGGAATGTCAATCCTAAAAATAAATCTATACTTACAAAAGGCTGGGTAGTAACCAACACGCGTTTTAGCGAAGATGCCATACAGTACGGCAACTGTGTAAATCTGTACTTGTTAAGCTGGGATTACCCTAAAAATGATGGTTTAAAAGACCTAATAGACCGCTTAGGATTATATCCAATTACCGTATCAACTTTACTTACCAAAAGAGAAAAACAGTTTTTACTAAGTAGAGATGTGGTGCTATGCAGAACATTAATTGGCGATGCATTTTATTTAGACCATTTAGGAATCTCAGATATTAGAAAGGAAAAAATATTAAATGAAATAAAAATGTTGTGTCGTACTTAAAATAGTTAAGATGAAAAATTTCGAAAAAATTAATTTTTTAGGAGCATCAGGTGTCGTTACGGGCTCAAAATTTCTTATTGAAACTTCAGAAAAAATATATTAATAGACTGCGGAATATTTCAAGGTTTAAAAGAACTTAATTGGAGAAATCTACCTGTAAATGTTAGAACCATTGATGTTGTATTGCTTACACACGGGCATTTAGATCATGTTGGCTATTTACCCAGATTATTAAAACAAGGGTTTACGGGTAAAATTATAGGAACTGCACCTACTTTGGCTATTGCCGAAATCATTTTAAAAGACAGTGCCAAAATTCATGAAGAAGATGCCAAAAAGACCAATAAAGAAAAATTCACGAAACACAATCCTGCATTACCATTTTACAAAAAAATTGAAGCAGAAAAGGCCATTGCGCAATTTCAGGTGGAAGAACTTGATACATAAGTTGTGCTTTCAGAACACATATCGTATCGTTTTCAATATAACGGGCATATTATTGGAGCCACTTTTATTGAGTTGGATATTAACGGCAAACGCTTTGTGTTTTCTGGAGATATTGGCAGACCAAATGATTATTCATTAAATGACCCAAAAAAACCTGAATGCTCAGATTTTTTATTCATTGAAAGTACCTATGGTAATAAGTTGCATCCAAAAGAAAATATTCTGTTACAACTCATCAACGAAACCATTCATAAAAAAGGAAATTTAATCATCCTAAGTTTTGCAGTAGAGCGTTTGCAAACACTCATGTATTTGCTTTGGAAACTTTATAAAAAAAATAAAATACCCAATATCCCAATATTTATTGATAGCCCAATGGGCAATAATGTTTTAGAGGGTTTTAAACGGTTTCCTAAATGGCATAAATTATCTATGACAGATTACAAGGCTATGTGTCATCATATAAATATTATACAATCGTATAAAGAAACATGGGAAACTATAGATGATAAACGGTCTAAAATAATTATTGCTAGAAGTGGTATGGTAACTGGCAGTCGGGTGCTTACCTATTTGCAACAACTTATAGACGAGCCATCAACTACTGTTTTATTAGTAGGCTTTTCAAGCTGAAGGCACAAGAGGCAGACAGTTACAAGATGGCGCTCACGAAATTCGTTTTTTTGGAAAATATTACCCTGTAAAGGCTACCATCAAAAATATTGAAAGCCTTTCGGCACATGCAGACCAAAACGATTTATTAGATTGGATGAGCAACATTAAAAACAGTCCTGAAAAAGTGTATTTAATTCACGGCGAACCTATGGCTTTGAATGCGTTTCGCATAAAAATAAAAGACACCTACAATTGGCAAGTTGCAATACCTAAACTTACTGATGTTGAGAAAGTGATGATATAAGCCTAAAACATTTAATATCGCTCTAACTGACTGATAAATATCATTGTAAAAACTTGTTTTTGTAAATATATTAGTGTTGAAAAATAAATTAAACCTAAATATATATTATTATGACAACATTAATGAAACGTAGAAGAAGAAATGGTTTATCACCATTTGAAAGCCAATTATTAACACCTTGGAACAATAGTCTGTTAAGACCTTGGGGAAGTAGATTATTCCCTTCTAATTTAAACAATATAGTAAGATTTGACGATGATTTTAGTGATGATTTCTTTGAAGATGATAGCTTAATGCCTGCTGTAAATATAAAAGAACATGACAAAGATTTTGAAATTGAATTTGCAGCTCCAGGATTTAATAAAAAAGATTTTGAAGTAACCATCGAAGAAGATATACTTCATGTATGTGGTGAAAAAGAATTAGAAGAGGAAGAAAAAGAAGATGAGTATTCTCGCAAAGAGTTTAGCTATAAATCTTTTAAAAGATCTATGATGCTTCCGCCTTCGATAGATTTAGATCAAGATGTAAAGGCAGTTTATAAAAATGGAATTTTAAAAGTGAAGCTACTTAAAAAAGAGGAAGCGGCTACAAAAGAACCTGCTAAAAAAGTTATTGAGGTTAATTAATCTTTCTCTCAGGCAGAAAGTAGTCTTCCCTCATTTGATTCCTTTCTGCTTTTTAAATTCAAAAATTTAAAAATCATGAAATGAGCTATAATAACTAAACGGTAATATCTACTAAAATGTTTAATAGCGAATTACATCAGACATATATAAAACAATAAAACTTAAACAGATGAAAACAAAAAACAAAAGTCCAAAACATGTTGAGTGGTTAAGTGCTGAAAACATGCATGATACATCCAAAAAATGGTTGTCTGAATTAGAATTTGCTAAAGACGAACAACTGTTTTTTAATGATTTAGTAAAATCATACACCCTTCAACTTATAAGCTCAAAGCATTTTAATGAAAGTAAAAATATTGTAGCTCAATTAGGTAAACTTCAAAAACAAACCGATACATTAATAGAAGCAACCAAAGACCATGAAAGAGGACTTAAAATTATGATTGACGGCATAAACCAAATAGAGTTAGAAAATACCTATAAAAATGAGCATAGAAAACTAATTATAAAGGTTTTAGATTTTTTAGATACTTATAGATTATTAAAAACGCAATTATTTACTTTAGTTAAAGGTGTTTTAAAAGAAAAAAAACAAAAGCGATTATTGCAATAAGAACACAATAAAATGAAATTTATAATCATTATAATACTTGGCTTACTAACCGTTAGTTGCTCTACAACGGAGTTGGTTGAAAACTGGAAAAACCCAGATATAGACTCATATAATCCTAGTAAAGTTTTATTAGTTGGCATGACTTCTAATGTTGAAGCAAGACAACAATTTGAAAAACAATTACAAGATGAATATGCTTCTAGAGGTATTGAATCTGTGATGAGTTTAGAGCTTTTTGAACCATCATTTACCACAGAAAAAAAGACTGAAGCAGAATTGAAAACTCTTGAAAACAAACTCATTAATGATGGTTTTGATACGGTTTTGTTCACAAAAGTAATAGGTGTTGAGGATAAAATTACATACAAAGAAAACTACGATGGATACGACGATACCTATAGAAAATTTAGTGAAGATTACTTGAAATACCAAGATGTATTTTATAATCCAGATTATTATGAGGAATACACCGTTTATCACACCGAAACATCCATGTATTGCATTTGGCCTACTAAAGAACGCAAACTTATTTGGAAAGGCTATATAGATGTTATGGATCCAGCATCTATTAGTGAGACCGTAAATGATTATGTAAGACTTATTATTGTCGTTTTAGAAGAACAAAAACTTATCAATTCAATATTCATAGAAAATAGTATAAATGAAGAAGCTATTAAATAATACTGGTCTAAGGTAAAATATAAACTAGCATGATTTATTATTTTGTTGATACCAATTTGTTCTTTAAAAGAATATTAAAAACTAAACTATGAAAAGCTAATAATCAATAAATTATAAATCAAAGTAACCTTCTCAATTTATAATAAACGGTGCTAACTAGATACCTACCTATATTTATAATACTATCACTTATTGCAGAAATACTTGGTACAGTAGGCGGTTTTGGATCTTCTGTTTTTTTTGTTCCAGTGGCAAATTTCTTTTTCGATTTCCAATCTGTTTTAGGTATTACGGCATTATATCATTTATCTAGTAATATTTCTAAAATTGTCCTTTTCAAAAAAGGTTTAGATAAAAAAGTTGTTATTTCTTTAGGTATACCAGCCATTTTATTTGTCTCAATTGGTGCTTATTTTAGTAAGTATTTTAATCCGAAAATACTTACCTATATTCTTGGTTTTTTCTTGATAGGTTTAAGTCTACTATTTTTAATTTTCAAAAAACTAGAAGTACTTCCAAAAACAAGAAATGCTATTATTGGTGGTTCACTTTCAGGATTAAGTGCGGGACTTTTAGGAACTGGCGGTGCCATTAGAGGTATTACTTTAGCTGCTTTTAAAATGAATAAAGATAAGTTTATTGCAACTTCATCTGTAATAGATTTGGGAGTAGATTTTAGCAGAACAATTGTGTATTATTTTAATGGGTACATGCATAAACATGATTTATATCTAATTCCCATTTTAATTTTAGTTAGTATTATTGGTACTTGGATAGGGAAAAAAATACTAAATAATGTTTCTCAAGAACAGTTTAGAGGGTTTGTTTTAATTTTAATTTTATTAGTTGGTATAATAAGTTTGTTTGCTAACTTTTAAAATTGCACCAATTCAAGAGGTTAATATATTTAATCTTTCATGAGAGTAATCTTGTAAATCGGTAGTCATATTTAATTGATTTATTATGAAATTATACTCATCCCCTTAGAAAGTTCTATGTAATAAACTGAACACTCTTTGTCAAACTTCTTGTTATAAGCTTTTGAAGCTTCAGATGTAAAAGCTTCTGATTTATTGGTAAAGATACCATCTGTCACTTATGATAATTCCCAATTTCATATCGTATCTAGTACAGACATCTCTTCTGAACAATTAGATCCTTTTAAGCGTGGTACAAAATATTTATTTATTTAAACCTTTTTCCCTTTTTAAAACATTATTCTTTGATGAGATTAGCCACAACAAAGAAAATAATCTAAAAGGGGTAATTATGCTTGATATAAATACATTGTTTTTCATATCATTACTAAGTATTAACTACCTCATTGGTTCAATAGCTCCTAAACTAGGTTTGCCAATAATACTATTCCCTAATATATCTTTTTTAAGCTTTATAGATTGTAATAATCCAATGGAATCCTTTGGAAGTAAGGTAATATCAATCCCCTTGTGTTTAACTAATTCCAAATTTTGAGGAATATAGTCAATAGCGTTTATTCCACCTTTATTCACAAATTTTGGGTCTCCAAAAATCGGAGCTATGTCATTTATTTTAATGTCCTTTGTCCAACTATCTTTATTTAAAAATAAATTATTTTTAAATAAAACATTTTTTGCTAAATCTTCAGATGCTCTATCTGGCCTATATTGATCTCCTAAAACAGCCTTTGTATCGCCTTTTAAATAAAAAATATTATTAGCAATTAGAATACCGTTACTTGTATTATCAATAGCTATTTTTGAAACCACAGTAGCATCTGAATAAATGGTATTGTTATAAATATATGAATTTACAGGTCCTTTTCTTTTTTTCTTTGTACCCTGATACCCGCTTAACCATAAGATTTTACCCTCTTGAAAAGCACCATCAAAACCCTTAACTCTATGGCCATCATTAACACTTATATTATAGCGGTAGCTACAGTTATAATTATTGCCTAATATTTCACAAAATCCTCCTGCATTATAAGCGCTAATGTTATATTGTACGACCACATTATCACAGTTATAATCTATATGAGCTCCTGCGGAATCGCCTGGGCCATTGGCATATAAAAATTTATTTTTCTCAATTAATACATTTGAAGCTCCCCAAGTCCATAGGCCACTACCACGACCCCATTTTCTGGAATCATCATTACTCCCAGAATGGGATACAATATTATTCGATACGTAAACATTTTCAACGCCAGACATTTGAATTCCAGGACCACCTGTTTTTTCAACTATATTGTTAGTAATTGTTACGTCAATAATATTTTTAGAATTCCCCGTCAACTTAATTCCTGTGTGTGACACATTACTTATAGAGCAATTTAAAATTTTAATATTATTAATTAACGACTCTTGTTTATTGATTACTCGAATACCCCAACCATATTTTTGAGTGCCATTTGCTGTTTTAACTTCTGCGATTCCTCTGTTGTAACCATAATTTTCATAAAAAACATTATTAATTCTAAGGTTCTTTATATTGATGTGTTGCATTGAAGTTGAATTACTATTCTTTATTAAAACACCACAGCGCATCTTTTGATTATCCTCAGTGAAAAAACCATTTGCAGTCAAATTCAGATTTGATACTTCAATAAAATTGCAATCTTGAATAAGGACTCCATTTGGGCTTCCTTTAAAATCAATTGTAGCAGGTATTATTTTAGATTCTGAAGCATTCCAATTTACAGTCGTAATAATAATTGGATTACCTTTTATACCTGTTTGACCAATTAATATAATTCCATCCGTGTATAATTGATTTGAGGCCAATAATATTCTATCTCCCTGTTGTAATTTTATTTTAGAAATACTTGATAAAGTTTTTAGTGCTAAAGCTTTAGTTAATCCGTTATTCAAATCATTTCCTAGCTCAGGGTGTACATAATAATCTGTGGCAGAAGCATTAAATTGGCAAAATACACATATAATTATTAGTAAAATTTTTGATTTTATAAGCATAATAATTTTTAGTTTTTGTAATCTAAAATTTTATTTGAAGTACCAATATTTGGGTTTAAAAGCGAGTCTTCTTTTTTAAGCATAAAATTTTTCAATATTCCAAACCCACTTCCTCTAGCTTTTCTATTTATAAAATTTGGCTCACTAAAAATGGCATACAAATCTTCAGGAAGATTATTTATATCTCCATAATAGGTGTTGTTATAAAACTTAGTACCTACATCTTCTGCAAACAAAAATGTACTTGGTACTTTAGTGTAGAATATATTGTTTTCAAACAAGGTATTAATGGGCCAGAGGTTTCCCCAATTATCCATCTTCACAATACTATTATCCAATGTCTGTTCTGTAAGTATAATTATATTATTATGAATATATGTATTCTCCGTTGGACCCGTGATATGAAAAATAGGCGAAAAATCTCCTTTTCGTTTTGTGGGATAAGGGCGTATGCCATCGTTAATACTAATATTATGACGTATTATCGTGTTTTTTGTCCCTATATTCCCTGAACTTTTGTAGCTAAAACCATTATTACAAATAAGTAAAAATCCACCATAATTATCGTGACTGTAATTGAATTGAATTATAGTCCCTACACAATTATAATCAGAGTCAAAACCTTGTCCGTCCCATTTAGCTTTGTGTCCACTTACTTCATTATATTGAATTAGTGTATTGTCTGAACTCCATGGCCAAATACCTGCTGCTGCCTCTTCATGCGAAAGAATATCTGGAAAATGCCGAAGTATATTATTTTCAATAATTGCACCATCACAACCAATAGGCACAATACCATCACCAGGAATATTTTCTAACACATTATTACGAATAATAACACCTTTACTAGGAAACCATTTATTTCTATTTGTATTTCCTTTGGAGTTGATACCATTTCTTGAACAATTATACATATAACTATTCTGAATAATTAAATCTACAAAACGTGTTGGTACTTTTTTACCCGAATTTTTCCAAAATATAGCACTCCCGCCACCGTCTTTTTTCACTAAACTACCATTTATATGGTGTATTTCAAGGCTATCTAAAACTATATGGTTACAATCACCAAAATTTTCAGCACTAATTATAACTCCTCTTCTGTTTGCAACGCGTTCTTTACCAGTATTTGTTATTTCTAAATTTCTAATTTCCCAATATTCAACATTATGAAGTAAAAGAGTATGTAATTGCTCTCCCTTTCCATGAATAGTCGGTTTTTCACCTTTCCCATAACGGTCAATTAGTATTGGTTTCTCTTTAATACCGCTACCTTTTGGTTCTAATTGCCCATGATAAGCTGTTCCTGATTTAAACAGAATTTTATCGCCTGGTTAAAAATTGCTTGATTAACTTTTTCTAGTGATGCCCATGCTTTGTCTGGAGATTTTCCAGAATTAGAATCGTCACCTAAAACAGAGTCTATATAGTAAACTTTTGTACAGCTAAAAAAAAGCAATACAAGAGATAATATGACCATTATGTTTTTCATACTAATCTTAATCTTTTAATATGTAAATAACATTTCAGAAAAAGTAAATAAGTCCAATACCGTGTAAATCGTAAACTTCAAGTAAATAACTACTCGCCTTAGATTATATATTGATTATCTTTTATGTCGCATATGGAAATAAACGAAACTCATTTCTAAACACATAATCTCCTGATTCTAAATATGAAGCAGACATACATAGTCAACTAAAGCTTCAGACAATATTTCTAAGGTTGACTTTGAAAATGACCATTTGTTATAAAATTTTGTCCAAAGTTTAAATAAGAAATAAAGAGAGAGATTAGTAATATATTTACTTTCATTTTTTAATTAGATAAACTCACTTTATTATCTGTTGGTGCTTTATATAAAACGGGCTTATTCTCCATCAGTCTTTGATGAATATGATAGGTAACATCTTCCCATAGCTTTCCTTCTACCCATAAAGGCGCAGTCATATTCAACTCCCAATTAGATAATTTTTTTGATAAACTATTAAACGTAATGGTATCTTTAGTAGCAAGGTTATTTATTTCTCCAATATCGCTCGATAGGTTGTACATAACACTACCAAAATTTCTTAATCTAATTAATTTATGATCTCCAATTCTAGCTCCTGCCTCATCCAACTTACGCCAATAAAGTTGTTGATGTGGATTTCCTGATTTTTCGTTCAATAAATATGGTAATAGGTTCACACCATCTAACACCAAATCGGCTTCTTTATTAATTTGAGCAGCAGCCAATGAGGTACTAAAAATATCTAAAGATGAGGTTAATCCATCAAATTTTTGATTTCCTTTAATTTTAGCTGGCCAACTTACAATGTAAGGCACGCGATGGCCACCTTCAAATTTATTGCCTTTCCAACCTTTTAATGGTCCAGTCTTGGAATTATTATTATGAGCTCCACCATTATCACTAATAAAATAAATTAAAGTATTATCTAATAAATTTAATTCTTTTAGTTTGCTTCGAAGTTTTCCAACATTCTCGTCTAACGACCACGTCATGGCTGCTAAACATTTTCTTGGATGATCTTTAAATTTCTCTAAATCTTCAGGTTTTGCTTCCATAGGTGTATGCACAGCATTATATGCTAAATACATAAAAAAAGGAGAGTCCTTATTTTCTTCAACAAAATCAACAGATCGATTACCTAAAACATCTGTTAAATAGCCATCAAATGTAACACGATTTTCATTCTGTTGAAGCATGTGTTCCTCTGAGGGGTTATCTATTGAAAAATAGGATCGTCCACCACCCAAAAATCCATAAAACTCATCAAAACCTCTTTTGTTAGGATGATCGGTTGGTGTAGCCCCTAAATGCCATTTCCCAATAGCAATCGTTTTATAATTGTTTTTTTGAAAAACGTCAGCCATAGTTACCACATCGTCTGAAAGCCCAATATCACCTGAATGTTTGTCTCCTGTGCCATTGGCTTCAAACCCAAAACGCTGTTGATATTTCCCAGTTATAAGTCCCGCTCTTGATGGTGCACAAACAGTGGCACTAACATGCGCATCTGTAAAAAAAACACCCTCTTTTGCTAAGTTATCTATATTAGGTGTTTCTAAATCTTCACTACCCATAAACCCAAAATCAACATAACCTGCATCATCAATAACAATAACAATAATGTTTGGTTTCTTTTTTTCTTTTTTATTTGTTAAGGTTATTGAATTATTGTTTGATGTATTGTTAACACATGAATTTAAAATAAAAACAAGAGTAAAAAGAAAAAGGCTTTTAATTATTTTAAATTTTATAATCATAATTTGAGTGATGTGTTTTTAAAAATACTAAAAAATAACAGCTGCACCCTCATTTAGATAAATGAGAATGCCCTCTGTTATTTAAAACAAACTAAAACTTGCTATTAATAAACTATTATTGTTTAATAAATTTATATGACCCTTCTGCATCTTCAATAAATGCTTTTACTATATAAACACCTTTAGAAAGACTAGAAATATTTACTTCTGTATTTTTACTGTCTATATATTTATTTAATACTTCTTGACCAAGAAGGTTATAAATCTCTATTTTGTTTATGCTTTTAACTGCTGATAATTTTATATAATCGTTAGCTGGGTTTGGATAGGATTTAAAACTAAATTGCTCTAAATCTTTAACTGAAGCTGTATTATCTAATTCCACTAAAAAATTATCTAATTCGAAGGAATTAGCTGCTCCAAAATTATAAATTTGAACTCTTGCTGCGTTGAAACCTGTTGGTACCGTAAAAGTAGCAGAAGTAGTTCCAAACTCATTTGCAGTAGTTACCATTCTTCCAAGTGGCGCTCCACCTTGAGCACCGTTTGTTGAAGTAGCCGCAACATCTGGTTGGTTTGCTTGAGCAGTCATAAAATCATCATCAACTGTGTACCTTATTGTAACTACGTGTACCGTATTTGTTGTTGCTATATCAAAAGATACGTTATACACTTGTCCTTCTGATACAGTAAAA